>CXWL01001176.1_pt1 | contig 69199 bp, 56 predicted proteins | sample 590931 | NCBI WGS metagenome assembly CXWL01 (sample SAMEA3498368, study PRJEB10139) | groundwater metagenome | biome: water well; material: biofilm material | place: Germany | collected 2015-04-27 | reverse complement strand
CCACCTCAACGACCTGAATCAGGCAGCCGCGCCAAAGTGCCTTTCACCACGGGCAGCTAGGGTTTGTCGGCGTAGTGAACCGGGCGTGGGGCTCGGGGGAGGGTGTCGAAGATCGGGTAACCCTCGGTTTGGGCGGCGCCCTTCAGCGGCGCGAGGCTGAGGCGCGTGGTGAAGCCGGGCCGGTGGTTCGCCATCGGTTGGCGTTCACCATCACGCAAGGCCCAGTGCGCCACACGCAGCAGGCCATCGTCGGCGCGGCCGGAGATCAACTCGTCAACCTGCCACTCGCAGACGATCAACGCGGCCCGATAGGGTGAGATCTCGCGCAGGCTCGGCACACGCGAACAGGAACGCAGTGTGGCCTGGGCCTCGACCGGGCCGGCGGGAGGCGGGGGAGGCGGTGCGCTCGCGTCGATGAGGGCGACGGGCGGCAACTCTTTCGCCCAACCCTCGGCGTCGAGTGACTCGACATGCACGTCCGGGTAGCGATCAACCGCGGGGTGCGCGGTGAGTCTCTGGGGGCGGCCGAGCAAGGCGAGTGTCGCGGGGTTGGTGGGGGCCACGAAAATGTCGTAGTTCGACTTGAAGTGATCATGGTCGCCCGCGGAGGCACCAAAGGCCAGCATGCGCCCGTCGGGGGACAACATAGGGAAGTAGACGTAACGCTGGGCGCCGGGAATGCGCGGGTCGAGGTTCTCCAGGATGGAGCCGACGCGACCGGTGGCGAACTCGATGGAGCGCACCGGGCCGGCCGCGCGCTCGACCCAGAAGCCGAACCGACCGTCGTGCGAGAAGTACGGCTCACATCCCGAATTACGTTCGCCGGCATCGACAGTGGAGGACGTGCGGTCGAACGACGAAAAAGTGGGTGAACCGTTAACGGCATGGCTCAGGCTCGGGTCCATCAGCCAGGCCAGCATGCCCTGCGGTTCACGAGTGAGCGCGCTGGCCGCGCCCGTCACCGTATCGAGCAGATACGTGAGTCCGTCGCCGCCCACGTGGATCAGTTCGCGATCATCGCGCCAGACCACCGCGCGATTTCCCCAGCCATACGGCCGCGCCTCGGGTGAAAGCGAACGCTCGCCGCTCCCGTCGAACTTCATCACTCGCAACTCCCCCGCCACTTCCCTCTCGGGATACTGATCGGCGGGCACGACCCGACTCAGGTATGCGACTTGCGAGCCATCGGGACTCAGGTGCGCGCAGCAATGCTCGCGGCCCGGCTCGTCGGGCGAGAGCTGTCGCGCCACCGATCCCTCCAGTCGGCGCGACCAGATTCTCCATGCGCCGGTGCGGTTTGATTCCCATACCGCGAGACCGCGGGCCCGCAGGGGATCCTCCGGCCGCCGGAGGCGCGAGCCGCCGGAACGAGGAGCAGCGAGGTCAACGAGACTCCAGTCCCCCGACGACAGTTCGCGTTCCGAAAACTGCCAGACCACGAGGCGCTTTCCGGCGAGGCGATCGTTCCCTGCGGCGAGGTCCTCGACTAGACGCCTGCGGACCGGAGTGGGTCCGCCCGCGTTGAGCGCGAGCTTGTCGACCTTGCGGCCGAGGTAGTAACTGAGCTGCTCGGCGAACCCGGCGCCGGCGCCGAAGTCCAACTCGGCCTGGGAGTAGATGTTGGTGAAGCTGTCGCCCATCAAGAGAATGTCGGCTTCCGGGTCGGCCACCCAGGGCTGTCCGTCGGCGTCGAACACGGGCTGGCCGCGGATTAACTCCTCCCCGAACAACGCGCGACGTTGAGGCAGGCGCAAGAGGGCGGCGAGATCACCACGCCCGCGCACCCAGGACTCACCCCGCGAATACGTTGCCCCGTGGCCGTCGGGCAAAGCCACGTGGCGGGCGATGTGGCCGGCCAGACCCTCAGCCGTAGCCTCCATGGCCTGTGGGGTCCAATGAGTGTCGGTGCGCAGGAACAAAGCGCCGGGCTTTTCGCGCCTTAACTGCCTGAGTCGTTCCGTGGGGGAATAGGCCGGGATCTCGAGTTCGCGCAGCCGGACCAGGAAGTCAGTGGACGATAGATTCTCGAGCGGTGGGTCATCATCGCCGACCGCGGCCAATCCCTCGGGATGGATCGCGGCTTTCACCGGCGTGGGAACCACCACCAGGCCGATTCCGCGCTCGGCAAGTTGGGCCGCGAAGTGTTGAATAGCGAGAAGCGGGTCGCGCGCCGTCTTCGTGCCTTTGCGGGCCAGCACACGAGGCTCGAGGAATCCGGGGCCGGTCAGGTGATCCACAGCGGGGCGGAAGTAGAGCCATCCCTTACGGCCCCGAACGACCTGCTCGTTCCCGGTGTTCAGCTTCGCGGTCAGCAGCCATTGGATGTCGGCGCGGGCGGCCTTTCCCACCACCGAGCGCTCGGTGAGCGCGTCCTCGAAGTCCTCCATCGCCGCATGTAACTGCCGATTGGCGGCGAAGAGACCCGAGGGGCCAAGGGTGCGCCCGGCGAGACGCGGCGCATCGATGAGCGCAGGCCAGGGCGAGGCCGCGCGGTGGCGAAGGTCGCGTCCGATCTCCAGGGCTGCGACCGTGACAAGCAAAACCACGAACACACCGGTCACCGTCCGAGCCAAAGCAGGGCGGATTTCGGTGTTCCCCGCCTCGCGCATGGCCTGCGCTTCGCGGCTTTCGATTTCGGGTTCTGGCATGGGCATCAAAAGATGAAATAGATGAAGGGGTTGTAACCCTGACTCGACATCATGGTCAGGGCCAGGGCGAGAAGGACGAAGGTCACGGCCACGCGCGGGACGGTGAGCCGACGCGACCAGTCCCAGGTCTGGGGAGCAAGCCAGGTGACAAGGCCGGCAATGGCCAGACTCGCCAGCGCATACGGCGTGAACATCACCACTCCGAGCAGGAGAGCCGCGGGCTCAGGGTCACCGAGCGCCATCATGTCCTTTACGTAACGCACCGCGGCGGTCAGATCGGCGGCGCGGAAGAACACCCAGGTCACGAGCACGCCGGTGAAGGTGAGCAGCACGCGGGCCGGGCGAGGCAGGAAGGAGTAGGGGCTGCGTTTGCCAAGGGCGCGCTCGAAGGCGAGCCACACTCCGTGCAATCCGCCCCAGACCACGAAGTTCCACGACGCCCCGTGCCACAACCCGCCGAGCAGCATCACCACCCCCAGATTGAGATAGGTGCGGCGCGCGCCTTTGCGATTCCCGCCGAGCGGCAAGTAAAGATAGTCGCGCAGCCACGTGGAAAGCGAGATGTGCCAGCGCCGCCAGAAGTCGGTGATCGACTCGGCGCGGTAGGGCGAGTCGAAGTTCTTGGGGAAGACGAAGCCGAACATCAGGCCCAGCCCGATGGCCATGTCGGAGTAGCCGCTGAAGTCGAAGTAGATCTGGAAGGCGTAGGCAAGCGCTCCCGTCCAGGCTTCGAGGGGATGGCGGGAGGCGGCGTCGAAGGCGGCATCGGCCACGAAGCCGCAGGGGTTCGCGAGCAGCACCTTCTTGGCGAGACCGAGGGAGAAGAACACCACACCGCGGGCGAACTTCTCAAAGGTGTGGGTGCGCGAACGAAGCTGATCCGCGATCTCGGAGAAGCGGATGATGGGTCCGGCCACGAGCTGAGGGAACATCGAGACGAAGCAGGCGAAGTCGACGAAGCTCGCGAGCGGCTGGGCCCGGCCCCGGTAGATGTCGATGGTGTAGGACATCGATTGGAATGTGTAAAAGCTGATGCCCAGGGGCAGAACTACGTGCAGGGCGAAATCCGGCTGAAGTCCCGTGAGGCCGACGGCGCCAACGAGAGCCGACCAGGTTTCAGCGGCGAGGTTGAAGTACTTGAAGAAGCCGAGCAGAGAGAGGTTGCTCACGATCGACACGGTGACCCAGAACCGACGCCGCCCGGCGCCCTCGGAACGCCCGAGCTTGAGTCCGCACACGTAGTCGATCACCGTCGACAGCAGCATGAGACCGGTGAAGGCCGGGTTCGCCAAGCCGTAGAGGAAGTAGCTGGCCGCGGTCAGCCAGAGATGACGGGCCCGCCCGGGCAGCAGGTAGTAGACGGCCAGGGTGGCCGGCAGGAAGTAGTAGACGAAGAGGTGAGAGCTGAAGACCACGGCGCCCCCAGCCTAGATGGCGAGGGCGGTGGGAGCGTCACAACCGGGCGTTGGGAGGGGTGGCCTCGGGGCGGAGCGACTTCACCAGGACCTTCGAGCGGCGTTTGCTCTGCTCGTACTTCTCGCGACGCGCAGGGGGAAGCACGTCGGGGGTGCCCTCGGTGAAGCCGCCTTTTGACTGGAAGAAGTTGAAGGCCTGGGTGGATAGCGCCATCAGTGACTTGAGGCCCATCTCTCGCGCGCGTTCCTCGACATACTGAACCATCCGCCGCCCGAGGCCCTGGTTTTCATGGGTGGCGCGGACGCACAGACAGGCGAGTTCTCCCTGTTCGGTCTCGGGATAAACGTGCAGGGCCACGCAGGCCACAGGGTTCTTGTCGACCTCGAAGATGTAGTAGTCGTCGAGCTGCTTCTCGATGGCGGCGCGGGAACGTGGCAGCAGTTCCTCGCTCTCCACCGAAGCCTGGATGAGCTGCTGGAGGCTGCGCACGTCTCGCTTCTTGGCGCGGCGGATCTGGCGATAGTCGTTTGCGTAGACCAAAGTGCCGATGCCTTCGTTCGAGAAGATCTCGGCCAGCAGTCCCTCGTCGACCCGCCCGCTGATCACGTGCACTCTCGGAACACCGGCGTGACACGCGGCCACGGCATAACGGGCCTTCGACACCTGATCGGCGGCCACCGAGCCTTCCTGAATCGCCTTGTCCAGCTCATCAACCGCCACCTGCCGGGCGATCGCCCCGTTCACGGTGAGCCCTTCCGAGGTGGTGACATAGATGAGTTTCACCGCACCGAGGGCTTTCGCTACCTCGAAGGCCACCGAGTCGGAGTTGACGCGGTAACTGTGACCCTCACCATCCATGCCGAGGGGCGGGATGACGGGCACGATGCCGCTGGCGATGAGCTTCTGGATGAACTCCACATCGATGCGTTCGATGCGACCGGTGAACAGGTGATCGACGCCGCGCAGGATGCCGAGGGGGTGGGCGATCACGGCATTGCTGCTCGCCCCCCTCAAATCGGCGGCGCTCAAGCCTTCGAGCAGCTCGTGAGTGAGCCGGTTCGAGGCGGTGAGGGCTAGCTGCAGTGTCTCGGCGTCGGTCACCCCGGAGCCTTCGAGGTCGGAAGGCGTGGCCGCGGTTTTCTCGGCCAGGGCTCGGATCTGGGCGGCGGCGCCGTGGACCAGAACCACGCGGACGTTGAGCGACCACAAGACGGCCACGTCCATGAGCAGGTTTGGGAAGTTCTCGTCCTCGACGATGGCCCCGTCGATGGAGACCACGAAGGTCTTCTCGCGGAACTGGGGAACGTAGCGGAGGATGCCGCGGAGGTCGGTGGCGCGCATGACGGGCGGAAGTAGATCACAGAGCGCCCTCGGGGCAACACCAGACCCTCGACCTCAACTACACTTTGTCCCATGGACCCGGCGGACCTGACCCAGCCCACCAGCCCGGACGAGCTGGAAGAGATCGCGCTCACTCTGGCCGCGGTGCACGAAGCAGCGGAGGCCCGGACACAGGCCTTCGCGGGAGAGGAGGCGCTTCCCGACAAGGACGGCGTGCCCACGAACGTGCGGCTTCCTTCGCCCTATTCCGACCGGGGCGAAGTGGGACGCGGGGGCATGGGCGCGGTGCGCCGGGCTTTCGACGACGACCTGAAGCGAATGGTGGCGATCAAGGTGATGTTGCCTGCCTTCAGCCGGAACGAATTCCTTGCCCAGCGTTTCATCGACGAAGCCCGGATCACCGCCCTGATCGATCACCCGAACATCGCCCCGGTGTATCGCCTGGCCACCGGGCCGGGAGGCGAGCTGTCTCTGGTCATGAAGCTGATCCAGGGCCAGACCTTCGGTCAGCACCTCAAGTCTCTTCCCACCCCGCCCTGGCCGGCCGACGTTCTTGATCCGGTGTTGTCGATCTTCGTGAAGATCTGCGACGCGGTGGCCTTCGCTCACAGCCGCAAAGTGATCCACCTCGACCTCAAGCCCGACAACATCATGCTTGGGCCCTTCGGCCAGGTGTACGTGGTCGATTGGGGCATCGCGCGTTACCGGCCCGGCACCGATCAGTCGACCCAGATCACCACGCTCTCCGCCCGCGACGCTTCAACCGGGACGCCCGCCTACATGAGCCCGGAGCAGGCGCTGCGAATCGACGCCCACATCAGCGAACTGACCGACGTGTTCCTCCTGGGCGGAATGTTGTACGAGGTCCTCACCGGACACCGGCCCTACACCGGGAAGACCATGGTTGAGGTCCTGACCGCGGCCATCCGGGGCGAAGTGACGCCGCCCGCAGAGCGCGCGCCCAATCGTTACATCCCCCCGGCACTCGCCAAGATCGCCATGAAGGCGCTGAGCGCGCGGCCCCAGGATCGGTACCAGGGCGTGCTCGACCTGCAGCGCGACGTGGTGGGTTTCCAGCGCGGCGAAGAGCGTGCGCCGCGGCGGACCTACTCCGCGGGCGAGGTGGTGATCCACGAGGGCGAGTCCGGCAACGAGGCCTTTGTCGTCGTCAGCGGCCGTTGCGCAGTGACGACCACGAGTCACGGCAAACGCGTTGTGCTGCGCGAACTCGGCCCGGGCGAAGTGTTCGGCGAAACCGCGGTGTTCGCAGCCGAGCCCCGCACCGCCACCGTCGAGGCCACCGAAGCCCTCGAGGTGAGGGTGGTCACGGGCGAGACCTTGTCGCAGGCTCTCGGTCTGCAGACCTGGACGGGCGCCTTCATCAAGGCTCTGGCCGAACGTTTCCGCGAAGCCGACCGCCGCGCGCGCGATTTGTAGCCGGCGCCACGACCGGGAGAAAGAACATGAGCACGAACGGACTCTGGACGCAGATGGTTCACGCGGGCGAGCACAGCAAGCCGCTGCGCGGCCGGCCGGTGGCGACGCCCATCTACGCCACATCCGCCTTCACTTACGACACCATGGAAGAGGTGGAGCAAGTCTTCACCGGAGAGGGCGGGGACTACATCTACACCCGTCACGGCAACCCCACCGTCGGGGCCTTCGAGGACGCTCTCGTCACTCTCGAAGGCGGTGAGGCGGCCTGCGCCTACGCGTCGGGGATGGCGGCCATGCACGCAGCGCTCTTCGCCTGCAACCTGACTCCCGGCTCCACCGTTCTCGCCTCCCAGGACCTTTACGGGGCGACCTTCGCACTACTCAATCACGTGTTCGCGCCCGCCGGGGTGAAGACGATCACCGCCGATTTCAACGATCTCGACGACGTGCGCGACCGAACCCTCAGCCTTAAGCCGAAGGTGCTGCTGGCGGAGACGATCTCCAATCCCCTGCTCAAGGTATGCGACCTCGCGGCCTGCGCCACCGTGGCCCACGAGGCGGATGCGCGTCTGGTGGTGGACAACACTTTCGCCTCGCCTTTCCTCTGCCAACCGCTCACCATGGGGGCCGACTTCGTGGTCCACAGCGCCACCAAGTATCTGGGTGGCCACGGAGATGCCATGGGAGGCGTGGTGGTGGCCCGTCTCGAGTCGGATCGCGCGGCCCTTTCGCGGGTGATGAAACTCGTGGGCGGGGTAATGAGCGTCTGGGAGGCGCATCAGCTGTTGCGTGGGATCAAGACCCTCGGCCTGCGCCTCGAACGACAGTGCGACAACGCCCTGCGCCTGGCGGAAACCCTGAAGAACGACCCGCGGTTGGCCCGCGTGCACTATCCGAGCCTTTCCCCGGCCGCGGCCTCGGGTCTGCTCGCGCGCACCTTGCGTCCACCCCACGCAGGCGCGCTTGTTTCCATCGAGCTCGCCGACAACACGCGCGAGGCGGCCTTCCGCTTCATGAACGCGCTCACGCTTTGCGTGCGCCTGACCAGCCTGGGCGACGTGTTCACCGGCGTCTCGCACTCCGCCAGTTCCTCGCACCGCGAGGTGCCGCCCGACACCCGGGCCCGGCTCGGGATCGGCGAGGGCCTGGTGCGGATCGCGGTGGGGATCGAGGACGCGGCCGACCTGCTCCGCGACATCGATCAGGCTCTCACCAGAAGCGCGGCCTGACCACCGCGACGACACGTCGCGCGCGATTCCGTGTTACTGTTCACGCCGACCGTATCAGAAACCTACGTATTTGGACTGGTTCTGGTAGCCGCACGGGTCTTCAATCTGACGTCGGCGAGCCATAACCGCATCGGTTTCACGACGGCGCGTCGCACGTGCGACGGCAGCTTCAATCACGAATCTTCGTGGCTCCCCTGAAAAAGGAGCGCGGGTTGTTCAGGCGCCCCACCGCTCACCATGGGTGGCGGAAGACGCCCCGAACGCCGAAGCCGCTGCCACATAAGCCTGCGCTTTCGCGAGACCAGAAAATCTCAGGAACACCTTGACCGCAAACACACCCGAAGAGCAGCGGATCGCGCTTTTCATCGACTTCGAAAACATCGCCATCGGCGTCCGCGACGCCCACTACCGCCGGTTCGACATCAATCTCGTCATCGAGCGTCTGGTCGAAAAAGGCAAAATCCTCGCCAAGCGCGCCTATGCCGACTGGGGCCGCTACGGCGAATACCGCCGCAGCTTCCATGAAGCCGCGGTGGAACTGATCGAAGTTCCCCAGAAGTCCGTGGGCGGGAAGAACTCGGCCGACATCCGTCTGGTGGTCGACGCCATGGACATGTCGTTCCAGAAGGAACACATCGACTGCTTCTGCATCGCGTCGGGCGACTCGGACTTCTCGCCTCTGGTGAGCAAGCTCAAAGAGAACGACAAGTACGTGATCGGCCTTGGGGTGAAGAACTCCACCTCGGATCTCCTCATGGAGAACTGCGACGAGTTCATCTTCTATGAAGACCTCGTCCGCCGGCAGGAAAAGCCCGCGGTGGTCATCCCGAACATCCCCGAGAAGCTCCAGGAGGCGTTCTCCATCCTGGTCGACTCGGTGGTGGCGTTGCAGCTCGAGAACAAGGGTGCCTTGTGGGGCTCCATGGTCAAGGAGACCATGAAGCGCAAGAAGCCTTCGTTCAACGAGACTTACTACGGATTCCGGTCTTTCTCGAGCCTGCTCGAGGACGCGCAACGGCGTGGCGTCGTCACCTTGCGGCGTGATCAGAAGTCCGGCAGCTACATCGTCGAGGACCTCGGCGCCGCGGCCCGGGGCGACGGTTCGATCGTGACACCGCGTCCGTCTGAAGTCGAAGCGGTCTCGGCCAGTGCGTCCACCCACGACTCCTCCACCCCTCCCCCTCCTCCCACTGCTGGGACGAACGGCAACGGCTCGGGCTCGCATCGTCATGAGCCGCGCGCTGATCGCGAGCCTCGCCCCGAGCGCGAACCGCGGCCCGATCGAGACCGTGATCGCGATCGCGATCGCCGCCCCAGTCCCAGCGTGCCGCCCATGGTGGCCGCATCGACGGTGAGCGCTCCGGCGTCGGCCGCGACGAATGCAGTTCCGCCTTCGCCCGCGACCACGGCTTCGCCCACTCCGGCGCCCTCGCCCAGCGATACCCCGAACCCGACCGCGCCCGTCCTCGCCCAGGATGAAGGAGTGATCGGAACGGACGTCGAGACTCCCGATGGCGAGGCGCCCACACGTCCCCGTCGGCGCCGCGGTGGACGCGGGCGCGGACGCGGACGGGAAGGCGCCGAGCGCGAAGCTCGTCCCGACCTCGAAGCGCGCGGAGAGGAGGGCCCGCTCCCTCTCGATGATGATTCGAACCCCTCGATTCCCACTCCGCCCGAGGCGGCCGCCGCTTACCAGCAGGTGGTGAGGCACATGTCGGCCACGAACGCGCCGGTGTTCACGGAGGCGCCCGAGCCGGCGCGGTCGACGCCGGTGCCCTCGGCGCCGGAATCGACGGATCGTCGTCCGGAGCAGATTCCGACGGTGACGCCCGAGCCGACTGCGGCCACGGCCGCGGCCGACAACCGGCCCGCCGTTTCGCCAACCGGCGAGACACGCCCCGCACCCGCCGAACGTCCCGCACCGCCGGTGACCCCGGTGGATCCGAGCAAAGCGTCGTTCTCGCTCCTCGGCTGGCTCAAGGGCGGGGGGTAACCCACCCGCTCGCGGGCGTTACGTCAAGCCGGCGTACAGGTCTTCGAAGTCGCCGACTACGCGTTCCGCGCCGAACAGCGACTGGGCGCGGTGCTGGGCGGCTTCGCCCATCTCGCGGCGGCGTTCCTTATCGCGGAGGATCTCGCAGCAGCGTTCGGCGAGGCCTTCGACGTCGCCCACCGGGAGCAGATATCCGCACTCGGCGTGTTTGACGACTTCGGGCAGGCCGCCCGCGTCGGAACCCACAACGGGGATGCCCGCGGCCAGGGCGGCGAGGGCGGCGAATCCGAATGATTCGTTCTCGGACGGCAGGAGGAAAACGTCGGCCTCGGGCAGCGCCTCGTAGCTCTCGACGCCGGAGAGGAACTTCACCGAAGCTTCAAGGCCGAGGGTGCGCGCAAGTTCGCGGGCCATGGCGCGCTCTGGCCCATCGCCCACGAGAAGAAGGTCGCAGGGGATCTCGCGGAAGACGCGCTTGAACGTCTCCATCACCACGTCGATGCGTTTGCCGGGGCGGAAGTTCGAAATGTGGAGCATCGCGGGCCGATCCGACGAACCCACCTTGAAGGTGCGCGGCGGGGTGTCGAGAAAGTCCGGGATCACGTGCAGGCGCCGCGGGCCGAACTCCTGCAGCACATCGCGCTTCAGAGCATCGGAAACGCAGGTCACCGCGTCGGAACTGTCGAGACCGTTGCGGGCGAGGCCAAGGAGGCAAAGATCTGAGGCGATGAGGGGCAGCTCGGCTCCATGCAGAGTGGTGACGAGCTTCGGCGGATGGGCGCCCAGGATCCTTATGGCGAGTGCCGCGGCCACCGCATGAGGAATGGCAGCGTGGACGTGGATGAGATCGAGCTTCACTTCCTCGGCCACCGAGGCGATCTTGGCCGCCAGAGCCAGGTCGTGCATGGGCGGATCGGTGGTGGCGCAGGTGGAGGGATCGATGACGTGTTCGCTCACACCGTCCTCGGCGAGGTACGGCGTGCCCGAACGATGGCCGATGAAATGAACGTCGTGTCCACGCCGGGCCAGGTTGCGCGACAACGAGGCGGCCACGGTCATCGACGCGGTGCCAAGCGGCGGGGCGACCATTCCAATCTTCATATCGGCAACACCTGATGCCCCTTCGCCCATGGGTCCATTTCTCGACGGATGTCGTCGATGATGGGCGGGCCGTAGCGGGCCAGAAGTGAAATCCAGGATACGCCCCGTTCCTGCAGGGCGCCTCCGGGGAAGATGAAGTCACGCGTGCGGCGCAGGCGCTCGGAGCGGGTGACGTCCTGGCGCTTCATGGTGCGCAGGGCCTTCTCCTGAAGTCCTTCCATCTGATGGAGCGCGCGGCCGCGCGCCGACTGGGCCGCACCGCGCAAAGTCGAATCGAGTCTGGCCAGGGTCTCCTCGACTCCACCGAAAGCGCCTTCGATGGCCGAGCGGGCCTCGGCGAAGGCCTTCTCGATTTCCGGATTCGCCTCGCGTGCGGCCCGGGCGAGCAAAGTCTCGGTGTCGGTCTGCAGGTCCTCGAAGGTCAGCGACTCGGCTTCCATGGCCCGCGCGGTGGCGGCATCGACCAAAGAGAAGGACGGCCGGGGGAAGATCACCGGCCGAGGGATGCCGAAGTGCGCGTAAGACGGGCCGATCTGTGCGTGATACGCCACCTCGGCCGGGCCACCAATGTAGGCGATGCTCGGGAGGAGATAGTCCTGGGCAAGGGGACGCAACATCACGCCCGGGCTCGCGTCAGCCGGATTGGCCGCGATGCGGGAAAGCAGATCGACGCCGGACATCACCTGATTGCCGCCGCGGACTTCAATGCCCTTGTCGGAGACGCCGAGTGCGCGCCTTTTGCCTCCGGTGACGAGGAACATGTTGAGAAATCCGGTGGCGCGCACGGGCACCTGCTGGTGGTATCCCGCGGCCAGCAGCTTCTCGCCGATCTGCGCGGCGAGGCGCGAGGTCGGCGACAGCTCGGCGATCTCTCGTTCGATCACGGGCAGCATCAACCGCTTGAGAGCGGGCACCGCGGGATCCATGATCACGAGACCGGGCAGGAAGCCCTGAAGCAGCGTCGAGAACGCGCCGCTGATGGAGACACCGGGACGATAGGCGGCGACGAGGGCGTCGCACACTTCGTCGCGCCACGGCGACATGGGAAGGAGGTCGCGCACCGAGCGCGCCAGGGCATCAATGGTCTGGTCGAGGATGATGCTCGACGCGGGCTGGAGGTTGGGTTCCTCCACCGGCTCGTAGCGCAGTGTCTTGAACTCCGTGTTCCCGTCCATCATGGTGGTGGCGCGGATCTCGGCGAAGTCGTGGTCGTCGGAGGCCACCCAGAACACGGGCACCACCTTCGTGCCCAGTGTCTCGCTCATGGTGCGCGCGAGTTCCATGGCCGCGAGCGCCTTGTAGAGAACGTAGAGGGGGCCGCCGAAGAGAACCGACTGCTGGCCGGTGACAACGGCGAGGGTCTTCGGGTCCTTGAGCGATTCCGCGTTGGCGCGGGCCTCACTGCCTTCGGGCTGCTCGCGGGCGAGGGCCTCGGCAACCTCGGCCCTTGGGTGAGCGAAGGCGGCGGTGGTGGCCGCTGTCTTCGCCATGTCTTCGCGCGAGAAGCCCAGGGGGTAGAACTCCGAGGCCCGGCCGCGCGACGCGAAGTAGTCGCGGAAGAGCGGGGAGAGCGGTTGCTTAAGGGCGTCGAACGAAATGGTCCGCGAGGCGCGATCCGTCGCAATCATTGGGCCTAGTCTAATTCGTCTATGCGTTGGCCAGGGTCGCCCCTACGAGCCGGTCCGCAGCCATTCCGCGCCGGCTTCGACGCCGCAACGGTCGGCTCGGGCCTTCTCCGGGTCGGGGCGATCGCGTCCCACCCTCGCGATGCGGCGCAGCGCCTCGTAGTCGGCGGCAAGGGCGCCGAGCGTGGGCGAGCCGGTCCATGACACCAGAGTGAGTGCTGCGAGGACGTGGTAGATCGGACCCAGGCGATCGTAGCCGCCGGCGGGGAGCGAAGGGACACGACGCCAGGGTGCGAGAGCCTGGGCCAGACGCGCCTCGGGTTCTCGGAGTTGGTCCGGGGGGTGGCGTCGCCCCGCGAGCGTCAACTCCTTCACCAGGTTATGCGCGGTCAGCACGCCCAACATGGTTCCACCCGCCTCTCGCGTGGTGACGTGAAGCAGCGTGGCCAGAGTCACGGGTTCGGTGCGCGTGCGCAGGAAGCGCCTGGTGCGTTCGACGGCCGGCAGCGTCGCACGCCACAAAGGCGCTCCCTCCGAGGATGGGGGGTGGGCATCCTCGAGATACCGCATCAACTCGAGCTGACTCGCGATCCGCGGAGGCTCATCCGGGCGCAGAGAGGCGAGAGCCCGCCGCAAGCCGGCGCACGACGTGTCCGGGTCGCCCGTGGCATCCACTCCCCAGAACGCGCGGGCGAACTCGGATCGCCGCACATCATCGGCATGCAGTGAACGCGCTGGTTCCACCCTGGTTCGACGCGCGGCGAACTCCTCGGCGGCGATCCAGGGCCCTGTGGCGCCCAGCCCGATGAGAATCCCGATGGCCACGGCCGTCCCGGCGGCCGAAAGGCGAAGGTTCATCAACGACCCTGGGGCTCGGTCGGTGACGGCGACGCGCCCGGGCTCGGCGAGGCGACCACCGAGGGGGAGGCGGAGGGCGACGGGGATGGAAACGGGGAGGGGTCGGCCTGAGACTGCGGGGCCAGATCCTCGGCGCGCCAGGTCCCACAAGGCGGCGTGCAGAGCCATCTCCCGCCTTCCTCAACCTGGCCCACCCGGCACAGACAAGAGCGAGCCTGCGCGAGAAACGGCAGTTCCGCCACCAGCAGTTCCTGAGAGCCTTCATAGCCGCCCTCGCTGCCCGAGTCGTGCCGAAAGGCGCGCCCGTCCCCGGTGATCGTGATACTCGCCGTTTCGTCCCGGTCCATCGGGACGCCCGCCGCCTGGAGGGCCCATTCACGGTCGCCGAAATAGTAGCTGAAGCTCCGGAGCCTGAAGCTCTGCTCCGACATATCCGGCAGGTGTCGGCGCACGATCTCCTCCATCTCCACCGGCGGACGCCCGCTTCTCGCCTGGCGCGATCGCACCTCGACGAGAACCGGCTCGAACGCGCTCCGGACTACTCTCGATTCATTGGCCTCGGCCAGCCCCTCGACCACACGCGCCGCGGGAATGATGGCCACCAAGCCCAGAATCAAGAAGAGAACGCGCCACCGCCCGGACATCGCTTTGCCGCTCAAGAGTCGCCCGAGAGACAGCGCTGTGTACACGAACGGTGGCGTGAGGGGGAACAGCAGGACAAGCAGACGTGGATCCCGACGAAGGGGATCGCTCACGTGGGAGACCACGAACCACCCCCATAAGAACGCGAAGATGATGAACCGGATGGCCGGCCAGCGAATAGGAAGCGGTGGCGAAGGCGGCGAGGACGGTTCCTGCTCAGTCTCGGTAGACAAGGCTCTTACCTCGGGCGCCGCGCTGGAAGCGGCGAATCAACACGCCGAGTCTATTGCGAGCCGTCCCGAAAGAGAACGCAAGGTCACTCGGCGCGCAGGGTGGTGACGGGGTCGGTCGACGAAGCGCGCCAGGCGGGAATCGCACAAGCAATGAGCGCGGCCGATGAGAGGGCTACGAATACCACGGCGAAGGTCGAGGGGTCGAGCGGCTTGACTCCAAAAAGGAGCGAGTCGAGAACAGCAACCAGGCTGGTCGCGATCACAAGGCCGCCCAGAAGACCCGCCATCGCAGGTCGCATTCCGCGAGCGAGCACCATGCGGCGGATCTCCCCGGCGCGGGCCCCGAGGACGAGCCGGACGCCGATCTCGCGTTGCTTCTGCCCGACCAGAACGCTGACCGCACCGTAGAGGCTGACCACGGCGAGGACGAACGCGGCAAGCGCAAAAGCGGAGAGGAGCCCGGCCGCCAGCCGTCGGGCACCCATGGAGGCCCCGACGATCTCTTCGTATGGCGTGATTGCCGTGAGCGGCTGGCGCGGGTCAATCTCGCGGAGGGTTTGGCGAATCGGCTGAATGAGGGTTCGAGGATCGCCCGAGCCACGAACGACGAGGGTGAGGCCGGTCTCCGCCCAGGCCCATTGCGATTGGGGCACGTAGACCTGATACGCGGGCGCACGATCGAGACCGCCATGGGCCACGTCTTTGACCACGCCTACGATCATGCGCGGCTCGGCGGTCGGAGGCCCGAGCATCAGGTTGTGGCCAATGGCCTCCTCGCTCGGGAACAACTCGCGGGCGAGGGTTTCGTTCACCACCGCCACCTTCGGCCCCGACTGCGCGTCGCTTCGGTTCAGCAGGCGGCCTCGCACCAGCGGAATCGAAAGGGCCTCGAAGTAGTCCGGCGTCACCACGAAGCGGTCCGCGTGGGGCGCGGCCTCGGGATTCTCCACGGGTCGTGATGCGATGTGGAGACCAAAGCCATCGACGTTGCCGCCAAGTGGAAGCGTGGTGACGCCCGCCGCGGCCTGAACGCCCGGCAGGGCGCGAACCCGCGCGAGCGCGCGATCGTAGAAGCTCACCGTGGCCGCGATCGCCTGGGCGTTGTCATCAACTTGAAACTCCGGCCCGGCCACGGAGACCTGGAGAGTCAGCACCCGCGAGGGGTCGAAACCGGGGTCCACGGCGAGCAGGCCACGAAGACTTCGCGCCAGGAGTCCTGAACCCACCAGCAGCACCGCGGCCATCGCGACATTCGCGGCCACGAGCGTGGAACGAAGGCGCCACGATCCGGGCGTGGTCCGTGTCGCTCCGTTGATGTCCGCGGCAAGGTTGCGGCGCACCAGCTGACGCATCGGCGCGAGTCCGAAGACCATGGCGCTCAACAAGACGAGACTACACGCGAAGAGGACTGATCGTTCATCGAGGGCGATCTGATGAAGCCTCGGAAGCTGAGAAGGGCCATCGATGGCGAGCAGGCGTACCGCGGCGAGGGCCGGCGCCAAACCGAGCAATCCTCCCGCAAGGGCGAGGAGGACGGACTCGGTGATGAGCTGGCGCGCCATGCGGCCCGGGCTCACGCCAAGCGCGGCGCGAACCGCAATCTCGCGAGTGCGTTCATTCGCTCTGAGAAGGAGCAGATTCGCGACGGTGAAGCAAGCCACGAGAAGCAAGGCGAACACGCCGAACGAAAGCACGGAGAGTGTCTTTCGCACCGGCCCCAGGAACACGTCGCCGAGAGTCACCACACGGGCGCCGGGCTCGTGATACTGCCCCTTGTGCTCGTTCGCCAGACCGCCGAGGATGCCGCCGATCTCGTCCTGCGCGATATCGACGGTGGCCCCCGGCGCGAGCCGCCCGACGACTCGCAAGTGCCTGCAAGTGCGACACGCGAACGACGCCGCGGGGTCGTAGCCAAGCGGGACCCACATCTCGGCCTCTGTGTACATCCGCGTCCCCACGAGATCTTCAAAACCGTGGGGCATGATGCCCACCACCACGAAAGGGACGCCGCTCAACATGATCGGCTTGCCCAGGATCGCCGGGTCGGCGTCGAACCGAGAGCGCCACAGTCGGTCGGTCAGGATCGTGACCCGGCGGGCCGTTCCGGGTTGATCTTCGGCCTCGGTGAACGCCCGGCCCAGGGCGGGCTGGACGCCGATCAGGTTGAAGTAGGTCGACGACACGCGCATGGCGCTGGACCGAGCGGCGTCACGATTGTCCCCGCTGATCGTGGGAAACGACTGGGTCATCGCCGCCATCGATTTCATCGACCGCGCCCGCGAGCGCACGTCCACGAAGGTGAGGTAGCCGAGGTTCGAACCCTCGCCGCCCTTCGAGGTTTCCTGGATCATCACGAGCTCCTCAGGATCGGCGTATGGGAGCGGCGACAACATCACGGCGTCCACCACGGAAAACATCACCACAGCGGCGCCGAGTCCAAGGGCCAGAGTGAAGACCGCAGTAAGAGTGTGCGCGGGGCGGGCGATGGCGGTCCGCCAGGCGAAACTCGCGTCGCGTTTGAGAATGTCCCAGTGTTCGGAGGGCGCCGTCTTCAGCACATCGGCGATAGCGGCGAGCCAGAGGTTCACAATGGCGCCGGGACGGCTTGCCTCGCGGCGCTCGTCGCGGAAGGCGGTTTCCATCTCGCGGCCGTAGTCGCCGCGAAACTCGGCGGGCAGAAGGCGCAACAGATGGCGGAAGAAACAGTCATGCATGGATTTCATCCTCTCGTCAGGCTCGCTTGAGCTTCAATTTGGCTCGCGCCTGCAAAAGCGTCTCCTCAAGGCGATCGGCCTCCGCCACCGCCACCGCGCGGCCTCGTTCGGTCAGCCGGTAATAACGGCGACGCTCGTCATCCAGATCGGGTCCCGGACGCTCGCTGGACTCGAGGATGAAGCCCTCGGCCACAAACCGTTTGATGATGGCGTAGAGCGTCCCGGGAAGGAGTCGGACTCTCCCATCGGAGCGGCGCGCCACCTCCTTGATGATGGCGTATCCGTGTTTCTCCCCGTCGGCGAGGGCCACGAGCACCTGGAACATCGATGGCGAGAGCGGAAGGTGATCGGCTGCTATAAAGCGCATGAGACGACTATATTGACTATCACCATAGTCGTCAATGGCGATTACTTGAACGCGATCCGACAAGCGGCCCGCGCGCCTCGTCCGCTCAGACGCGAGGGCGGCTACACGCGGCGAGGTTCGAGGTCATGGCGGCGATTTCGTCCGGGGCCGAGGGACGGCCACCATAGGCGGTTGAATATAGAAGGTCGACCGCTCGGAGGCAGGTTGACCGCTCGTTCGGTTCGAGGGGCACTTCGGGGTCAAGCACGTGTTCGCGCGGCGCGCGTGATGGCCGGCGAGGCGAACCGCGGTGCGCGAGGAGAGCGTCGAGTCCGCTCAGCAGTTCCCTCATCGCAGGAGTCAAGGTCTCGCCGGTGGCGGGCGGGGTCAATACCTCGCGTGCTGCGTTCGGGGCGCGACGGAAACGGTGTCGGAACCTGAAGGCGATCACCCCTGCCAACAACAAGGCGAGTGCTGTGGGATGAGCGAGGGCCGCACGGCCCAGACCGCGCAACAGGCCGGTGATGCCGCCCTGGGCGACGAGCGCGGCCACCTCATCGTAGATAGCTCCGAGCGCTGCCATCACTCCCCCATTCCTCGGATTGCCATGAACGGCCTCATAGTCGCCGGCCGGTGTGGCGTCGGCTTCCACCCAACCGCGGCCCTTTATGTAGGCCTCGGTCCAGGCGTGCGCATCGGAGTCGCGGATGACGTAGTGATCACCCGAGCGATGGAAAGACCGGACAGCGTAGCCGGTGACATAGCGGGCGGGCACACCGGAGAGTCGGAGCAGCAGCGTGGCGGCCGAAGCGAAGTACTCGCAATAGCCCTTCTTCTTGTCGAACACGAACTCAGCCAGCGGGTCGCTGGTGCGAAACGCGCCCACCTTGAGGGAATACCGGTAGCCCGATCGGAAATGCCCGACCACGCGCTCGACCGTCTCGGCCGGCGTCAGTCCCTCGGCGGCGAGCGAGGCGGCCAGTTCGCGCATTCGCGGATCGACATTTCCGGGCACGGCCAGCATCTCCGGACCGGGAGCGGTTTCGGCGGGCGCGGCATCCGCGAAAAGCACCGCGTAGATGCCGGCCCGGCCCGAGGGCAGAAGGAAGCCTGAGGGAGAGCGGTCGACCTTCATCTCCTCCACCTTCACCGCCGCAGTGTGGGCGGGCGTCGGCATCGTGCCCCGCGCGGGCGAACGGACGACCACACGCGCGGCCCGAAGGCTCGCTGAGGGAGTTCCCTGGGGAGGTGCGGTCGAAGCGGGATACAAACCGGGCACGCCCAGAGCGCGGCCCGGCGTTTCATCGACCGCGGGCCACGTGCCCACGGGTGTTGTCACCTCCGGAAGAAGTTGCGGGCGACGCGGGTCGGACTTCCAGGCCCGTCCGTAGAATCCGGTGAAGACCCGGACGCGCAGGTTGTCCGGGCGATCCGCGTAGTAACGAAGGGCGATGCGCTTCGACTGCGCGAGTTGCTCAACCTCGCCGAGCCGCGACTCGGTGGAGAGACCCACGGCGGCTTCAAGGTCGTTCGAGATCATCCTCGCGGCGTACAACTCGACCTGCGGCTGGGCCCACGGAAGCAACCTCGCCACGCCCACCAGCGTGGCCACCGCGATGGCCACAAACACCATGAGCGACACCCAGCGGACAGGCCGGGCGGCCTTGCCTTCATCGTCGACGGTGATCAGCCACGCCACCAGGAAGGCGAACGCTCCCCCGGCCACTGCGCGTAGCCCGCTCGGCTCGGGTTGCATGAAGGCGGCGGTGAGGCTTCCGATCACGGCGGGGATCAGGCCGCCCCCTGGGGGCAGGCGCGCCATCAACATCACCCCTCCGCAGACCAGCAGCAGGTGCGCCACCACGCTGACGGCGGCGAAGAGCTCCCGCTCCGGGGCGACGGGGTAGATCGACAGGATCAGACCCGCGAAGATGGTGGCGAAGGCGCCGGCCCGCGCGATCCAGGGCAGCGAGGAAACAAGAAAACGGGGCAGGGAAATCGACGCCCACAGCGCGGCTACGGGGACCAGCACCATCGCCCACACGAGTCCTGATCTCAATGCGAGTGCCAGAGCCGCAGCGCCGCAGGCAGTGAAGCCGCACATCCAGAAGTGAGTGAGGCTTGGGGGAGAGAAGCGCATCAGGGGGCACCGGCCAACAGGGCGCGCTCGACGTCCTGGGGCGTCATCTGGGAGAAGACGCCGATGTCAGCGCCGGCGTTGGCCCACGACTTCGTCGTCTCTCCCGACTTCACGATGATGGCGCGCACCGCGGTTCCCTGGTCGCGCACGCTGCGGAGGAAACGCTCGCGCGCATCATCCCAGTCGAGCATCACCACAACGACGCTGGTGAGTCGCGCGAGTTTGTCGAAGAGAGGCGGCCCCACGGTGGCAAAAGGCGGATCCGAGCAGGGCTCAAGGCAGGACAAGACGTCGAGGATGTTTTCGAGATAGCCGAGGCTGCGACCGGTGCTGACCTCGTAGAGATCGGGGCCGGCGGCCAACACGTCGACCACCGCTTCCCCGCGACTGAACCAATCGGCCACCGAGGCCACGGTCGACACCGCGGCTTCAAACCCCGCCCGATCCTCCGCAGTGAACCCAGGCGTCAGAAACGTGTCCAGGATCAGCGCAACCCGGCTGAAGTACTCCTCCTGATATTCCTTCACCACCGGCTTGCCGCGGCGCGCCCACGAGCGCCAGTGAATGTTCTTGATGGGATCCCCTTCGCGATAGTCGCGTGTTCCCACGAACTCGATGGCGTCACCCGTGCTCGAAGCCAGTGGAATGCCGCCTGGCTGGTAGCTGCGCCCCACCGGCACGTCGAAGTGGTCGAGCCGCCAGAAGCGCGGGTAGACGAGCAGGCTCTCTTCGGCGGTGGTGATCGGCAACGTGGTCATCAGGCGGAGAGGGTCGGTGCGCCGCACCCGTGCCCCCCTGATCCGATATCGCCCGCGACGTTCAGGATGGAGTTCGGCGGTGACGTCTTGCGCGAGAGCGCCCACGTTGACGAACACCTTTTCGGGCACTACCCGAAGCAGGCCGCCTGGCGCCATCGCTGCCGGCATCTCCACCAGCAACTCGCCTGACGCGCCACTTCGCGGCGTCAGCCGCGCGCGCAGCGTGAGCGGCGTGCCCGCGGTGGCGCGCGGCGGCAACGCGCATTCGAGGGCGACCCGTGGCCGAGGCCGGAAGGCGAAGGCCACCGCGGCGGCGAAGAGCCCGGCGGCGGCGGCGAAAAGGAGATAGGCCTGGGTTTTTCGCGTGTCGCCGCCCGCCAGACCAAGCAGGCCAAGGGCCACGAGCAGGAAACGACCCCGAGGCGTCAACCGTACATCCCAGGACCTCAGCACCCCGCCGATCAGCGGGACACGACGGAGCCGGGCCCCCAGCGGTTCGGGTGCTTGCGGCATCAGACGCCGATTGGTACCTGGTCGAGGAGTTGGCGGACCACGTCCTCTTTCTGCACTCCGGCGTAGCGCGCCTTGGTGTCGAGAGCCAGGCGGTGCGCGAGAGTGGGAACGGCCTGCGCCTTGATGTCTTCAGGCACCGCATAGTCGCGACCCGACAGATAGGCGCGGGCCTGAGTGATGCGGAAGAGTGCGAGCGCGCCACGCGGCGAACATCCGGTTTTGAGCGAGGGATGTTTGCGGCTCGCGTCCGCGAGGCCGACGATGTAGCGGCCGAGACTGCGTTCCACTTTGATCGCGCGCACCGCGGCCTGCATCTGCAGGATGCCCGAGGGGTCGATGACCGGCTTCAAGTCTTCCAGCGGATGGTGGTGGGTTTGAGAGAAGAGAACATCCACTTCAAGCTCGGGTGCTGGATAGCCCAGGGCAAGGCGCAGGCCGAAACGATCGAGCTGGGCTTCAGGGAGCGGGTAGGTGCCGTGGTACTCGACGGGGTTCTGGGTGGCGATGACGAGAAACGGCTGGGGCAGTGCGGTGGTGCGGCCTTCGATGGAAACCTGGCGCTCGCTCATGGCCTCGAGCAGCGCGCTCTGGGTGCGCGGCGAGGCCCGGTTGATTTCGTCGGCGAGCAGGATGTTGCAGAACACGGGACCTTCCTTGAAGGTGAAGCTGCCGTCCTGCGGGTTGTAGACCGAGGAGCCGGTGATGTCGGTGGGCAGCAGGTCCGGGGTGAACTGCACGCGCTTGAAGTTGCCGGCGAAGGAAAGCGCGAGTGCCTTAGCGAGTGTCGTCTTCCCCACGCCGGGCACATCCTCGAGCAGGATGTTGCTGGCGGAGAGCAGGCCGATCAGCAGTTGATCGAGGGCTTCGGGCTTGCCGAGGATCACGGTTCCGAGCTGGGTCTTGAGCTTCGGCAACGTGTCGCGAATGGCATCCGCCATGGGGTCCGACCTTTCCTGACGGCTGTGAGTGGGGTGCGCGATTGTACGACGAGGCCTTCCGGCTCTTGGACCATCGGCCACCGCCCCGGCCGTTGAAGGGTCGGGTGAATGCAGTTCTAATTGTGGTTTCCCAAGGGATAGGAGGCGTTCATGCAATCCGGTCTCCCAGTTCGAGCGTTGGTTCTTACCGTCCTCTTTGTTCCTGCCCCGCGTGAGGCGACCGCTCAGCTCACCTTGGCGCCAGGTACGAGGGTTCAGGCCTCGCCGACCCAGAAGAGCGGGAACTGGCAGGACTGCGTGGTGGTGAGCGGCCCCGATCGATCTGACCACTACCAGGTCACGTGTGATCGAGGATCCGTTTTGAGCGTGCCGGGGAAATGGATACGCCCGGCGGGCGGGCCGAACGTCGGGCCCCTTGTGCCGCTCGCTCCCGCGCCCGTGGCTCGCGAGAAGGCCCCTCAGCCCAAAGCCGAGGCGACTCCTGCGGCCCGCGAGGCGGCTCCCCGCCCGAAAGCTCCGGCGCCGGCCGCGGCACCGGCGCAGAACAACGGGGGCGGGGCGGTTGCGCTGGGCGCGTACCAATGCTGGGCCTGGGGCAGGCCGCGACTGTTGCTCAATTTCAAGGTCACGGGAGCCGGCCGCTACACGGCCTATGACGGGAGCCCCGGCACTTTCAGCTTTGATCCGGGCAGCAAAGCGATCCGCTTCACCGGCTACCTCGCGGACGCGATGCCGAAAGGCTTCACCACGATCTACCACGCGCCGCACGGTATCCCCACCGTCAGCTTCCGCGGCCCCGGCGGGTCGGAAGCGTCATTCTGCCAGGGCAAGAAGTAGGCGGGGGATTGCGTTGGGGTGCGGTCAGCTGTTCGACTGGCCGCGGGCCCTAGGCTTCGCGTCGATGAAGTCGGGGTGGGCGACGTGCAGGAGCCCCGCGATCTTGCGCACCATGTGTTCCTCGTGNNCCATGTGTTCCTCGTGGGCGTCCTTCTTGCCGTCGGCGAAGGCCACCAGCCACAACATCTCGACCACTCGCTTCTTCTGATCGGCGTCGAAAGCGGCGTCGACCTGCGAAGTGAACTCGTAGAGTGATCCCGCCGAGCGCGACTGCTCCTCGGCGAGGCGCATGATCTCCTCGGTCTCCTCCGCAGCGAGGCCAAACGCGCTTTGCAGGGCGGTGCGCATCACCGTCCGCTCCGAATCCTCGACCCGATGGTCCGCCCGTACGATCTCGAAGAGCAGCACGCCGGCGGCGAGGCGCACGGCCTTCTCGGCGGCCTCGGGTACGACTGTGGGGGTGGACGCAGCGGCGAGCTTCGACTGGAAGAACTGCTTCAGGGCATCGATCATGGCGCGGGCGAGGCTACTTCGCTTCGGGAAGGGTGTAGTCGAAGCGGTACGAGTGCTTCCCGCCCTCGATGATGATCTCCATCTTTCCGGTCAGGCCCGTGAGTTCACCCGTGCCCGAGTCTGGAACCACCACGATGTTCATGCGGAAGTCCGCGTTCTCTTTCATGGTGGCGTGGTGCATCAGGGTGAACGCGCCCTTCCTCCCCTTGATCGATCCGGTGACGATCTCCACCGCGACGTAGCCCGCCGAGCCTTTCACCGCGGTGCCGGTGGTCATCATCTCGGCGGCACTGGTGCCGTCGATGTCGCCCTTGAAGGTCTTGTCGATGGACATGCGGCCCACCGTCACCCCCGCAACTTTCTCGTCCTCGGGGAGCGGTTTCGCCTTGACCTCGAAGGTTCCGACGGCCTGGCTGGTCATGGATGTTCCTTTCGGGGAGGGCGGGTTCGAGGGGCTCGCGGTTTGCGTCCACGCGGGGACCGCGCAAAGCGACGCCCCCAGGAACGCGATCAAGGTGAGATCAGGCTTCATGGGCGAATGGTAACGCGGCGGAACTTTCCCGCCCACGTCGCCGTCTAAGGTTTCATGCGCGTATCGCTCTTTGCATTTCTTCTACTTTTGTATGAGTATTAGCTCATGGCGAAGAGCGATCGACCCGGAGCGTTCGAGGAAGTGGTGCTGCTGGCGGTGGCGCGTCTCCGCGATGAGGGTTACGGTGTGACCATCCTGCGCGAGATCGAGGAGTGCACCCGTACCCGGCCCGCGCTGGGCGCGGTCTACGCCACACTCGAGCGGCTCGAAACCCGCGGCTGGGTCACCTCATACCAGGGCGAGGCCTCTCCGGTGCGGGGTGGACGGGCACGCCGGCACTACCGGCTCACCGCCCCGGGTTCGCGAACGCTCGAAGCCAGCCGCCGCATGCTCGACCGCCTGTGGGACGGCCTGGCCCTGGGCCGGAGCGCGCGATCATGAGGCACGCAGCCGAACCGACCCCGCGGAAAGCGCCACCCCGCCTCGCCGTTCGGTTCCTTGAACTCACGGCGCCGGGCGCGGACCTCGACTGCATGCTGGGCGACCTCGAGGAAGAGTTCACGCGGCGTCAGGAAGAAGGCATCGGCCGGGCGCGGTGGTGGTTCTGGCAGCAGGTCCTGCGCTCCACACCGGCGAACCTGCGCCGGAGACGCATCGAGAACACGGCCTCACTACGCGCGCACAACCATCAACCGAAGGGCGACGACACCATGACCTCATTCCTGCACGACCTCCGCTTCGCCTGGCGTTCGATGACACGGAACCGGCGCCTCTCCGCCACCATTGTGGCCACCCTGGCTCTGGGCATCGCCACCACCACGGTGATCTTCAGCGTCGTCGATGGCGTGGTGCTCTCGCCGTTTCCCTATCCGGAGCCGGAGCGGCTGGTGGGTGTGGGCAGCGCGTTTCCGAAACTGCAGCAAGACGTCACATTCTGGGAGAACCTCTCCCCCGCCGAATACGTCGATCTGCGCGAAGGAAGCCGTACCCTCACGAAGATGGTGGCCTGGGACATGGGCAACCGTCAGATCTCCGAAGGCGGATCCACCGAGAATGCCTTCAGCGCGTTCTGGTGGGGCGATGCTCTGCCCACCCTCGGCGTTCAGGCCGAGGTCGGTCGCGGATTCACCGACGACGAGATCAAGGCGGGCCGGAAGGTGGCGCTCGTCTCGCACCGCTTCTGGACGAACCGCATGGGCGCCGATCCGTCCCGCGTGGGTTCGGCTCTAATCGTGAATGGCGAGATCTACACGCTGGTGGGCGTGCTTCCGAAACGAGCCCTGATCTATGGCACCGACTTGTGGCTGACCATGCCGGTGGGACCCGACGCCTATCCGCGAGGCCGCCGCCAATTCCAGATCCTCGCCCGCATTGCCGATGGCCAGACCCTCTCCAACGTGAACACCGAACTCGGGCTCATCGCCGCCCGCACCGACGCCCAGTTCCGCGCGGGCCAGCCGGAGTACGAGAAGTGGCGGATGGAGGCCCGGTCGTTCGTCGACATTAACGTGGGCATGCTGCGGCCGGCCGCGGCCATCCTCTTCTTCGCCGCACTCTTCGTGATGGCCATCGCCTGCGTGAACGTGGCGAGCCTGCTGCTCGCCCGCGCCATGGAACGCAGCCGGGAGATGGCCATGCGCGTCACTCTGGGCGCGCGCCGCGGCCAAATCCTGCGTCAGCTGGTGTGCGAGAGCATGCTGCACGCCCTGCTGGGCGCGGTCGCCGGCGCGCTTCTCGCCGCCCAGGGCGTGAACGCATTGCAGTACGCGCTGTCGAGAGTGACGCTGCCCATCCCCGGGGACATCGCGCTCTCCGGCCGCGTCCTTGCGGTGACGCTTCTTGTCTCCCTCGTCTCAGGCTTCCTGTTCGGCCTCGCCCCCGCGCTTTACACCCTGCGCCAGCACACCCAGGGCGCCCTGCGCGCCGAGGGGGTCACGGCCACGAGCGGCAGTCGACGCTTGCGCGCGCACCGTTCCTTCGTCGGCGTGCAGATGGCTTTCGCGGCCCTGCTCGTGGCCTGCAGCGGTCTGCTCCTCCGCAGCCTGATACAGCTCCAGTCGGTGAACCCGGGCATCGAGGCCCGGCAGATCCTGGGCTTCCGCACCACACTCGCCCCAGAGCGGCACCGCGATCCCGCAGCGTTCCAGCGGTTCTTCGAAACGCTCGAGGCCGACCTCACAGCACTCCCCGGAGTGAGCGGTGCGGCCCTCGCCACCCAGACGCCGCCCACGTACTTCTCGACGCGGTCGTTCCTGATCGAAGGCCAGGAGGTCAAGGCCGAGGGAGCGCTCAAGAATGCGTTCTTCACCGCGGTATCGCCGAACTACTTCTCCACCATGGGCCTCGCCCTGCGCGAAGGCCGGTCGATCAGTCGCGACGATCGCGCGGGAGCGCCCGCCGTTGTTGTCTTGAACGAGTTCGCGGCCAGGCGCTATTTCCCGAATGGCGGGGCGCTCGGTCAACGCCTGCGTTTCGGCAAGGAAGGCGAAGGTCCCATCGCCGAGGTCGTAGGCGTGGTGGCCTCCATGAAGAACCGGGGCCTCGATCGGCCGGAGGCGCCGGAAGTGTTCGCGAGCCTGGGGCAAGCCGGTTTCTCGAACCAGCTGATGACGGTGGTGCGCGCCGCGGGCGATCCGCTGGCCCTCACACCGTCCGTCCGCGTGGCGGTGAAGCATCTCGATGCCCTGCAGCCCATCTACCAGGTCCAAACCGTCGACCAGGCTTTCACGAGCCAGGGAGTCCAGCGGCGCATCGCCACGGGGGCATTGCTGATCTTCGCCTGCTTCGCCTTGTTCCTCGCCGCGGCCGGCGTGTATTCCGTGTCGTCTTACGCCGCGGCCGCGCGCACCCGCGAGATCGGCGTGCGCATGGCGATTGGCGCCACCGCGCGCGACGTGCGCCGGTTGGTCGCCCGCCAGGCCCTGATCCCGGTGACCGTGGGAGCCACGCTGGGCCTGCTGGCCGCGGTGGGCGCGGGCAAAGGCATGGGCCGGCTTCTCTTCGAGGTCGAGGGCTACGATCCGCTCACACTCGCGGGCTCCGTGCTCGTCCTCGCCTTGGTGGCTTTCCTGGCCGCCGATGGTCCGGCGCGCAAGGCGAGCCGTACCGATCTTGTGTCGGCCCTCGGCAACGACTGAGAGGGGTCAGGCCCTGGGGCGCGGCGGCTTCGTCGGTCTTCGCGCCGATGACCGCTTCGGTTGCGGCCGCCTCGACGGGATACGCCAGATCGACTTGATCTTCCTCGCTTCCTTGGGGCGCAGGCGATCGGTCACCCTCCACGCGAGCCACATCCAGGCAGCGTCCGCAGGGTGGGCGGCGACCCGGGTCACGTTGGGCCAAAGCGCCCGAAGCAGTGCGGTGCTCATGAGTTCGCCTTCTTCGAGCGGGCGGGCCGCTGAGAGCGCCATGAGAATCACCGACGTCGCGCACACGGTGAAGATCGCGGCCAGAACCGCGTAACGCGCGGGCGCCTCACACCAGCGGTTGAAGAGCACGCCCGCAGCGAACAAAGCGAGATACCAGACCGCCGCCACCCAGAAGAGCCCGAGAGCCAGCCAAGTTGCGGCCACTTGTACGGCCACGGTGGCGAGGATGGTGATGACCACACGGTCGGCCAGTGGGCTCGGTGGACGGCGATTCCTCGCGGTGCCCACAAGCCGACCCAGCAGCGCGAACAGCGTCGTGACCGCCACGGTCCGCAGGACGGTTCCGGCGGGATCGGCCTGACCTGTGGGCGCCCGAAACATCGCCCAGGTGGCGACGAGGGATAAGACGGCGGAGATCCAGATCGCCCGGGTCATGGCGAATGCGCGCGCTTAGTTTTCCGCGATCACAATGACCTTGTCGTCGGGACCGAACGTGGCGCGCTCGGACTTCGGCGGGTTGGTGCGCACGCCGTAGGAAGCGGCTGAATCGCGAGCCAGCGAAGCCTTGCGATAACCGATGGCGATTTCGCCGCGGCGACGGGCCGACTCCACCACGGTGGCGAAGCTGACCTCGACGCCGGGCAGTATGTAGTCCGAGGCGGGCTTCAGGTAGATCTCGGCGCCTTCGGGATCGAACAGGTCGGAGAGGACGGCGAACAGATCCTTGTTCTCGGCCACCTGGCACATCATCAGGCTCACCAGGCGGTCGCTGACGATGAAGTCGTCGGCGTCGGTCACTTCGGCGAGACGTCGGTTGCGCACATCGCGCATGTCGCTCACGATGGCGAGGTCCTGACCGAGTTTCTCCCCGATCTCGCGGAGGTGGAGGAGGGTGACGAGCACACGCGCATCCGACATCTCGGCCGAAAGTTCGTTGTCGGAGAGCACAATGAGATGGTCGAAGCGGCCCACTTCGAGGGAGTCGAGAACTTTGCGGTTGGTGACGTCAGCCTTGCGGCAGTGGAGGGACTGGTTCTTGAGCGTGGCTTCGAGGCTGGTCACCAGGTCCTGGTCGTCAGCGGCGGCCACCACCACCACTTCGGAACCGGGAGCCACGTAGGCGTCGAGACCGTTCACGATGCTGAGCAGACGTTCGTTCGCGCCCAGGATGAGAGTGCGCTCGGGCCGGGGCCGCGCGCGTTCCGGGGCGGCGATGGCGCTCTCGTCAAAGGCGTGAACTCCCTTCGACGGCACTACTGTGTCGTCGTCTGCGGAGATGGCGATGAGCCGATCGTTGGGCTCTATCCGGCGGGAGAGATCGGGAAGGATGACCGGCCCCGCGGGAGTGGCGATGCCGATGATGCTCGAGGTCGGGTAGCGGTTCAAAGCGTCGCCGAGGGTCTGACCCACCACGCTCTTGGCCTCGGCGAAATAGATCTCGTCGCCGCCGAAGTCGAGCAGCTCAGTGTGGACGAGCGACAAACCGCTCTGGCGGCAGGTCTGCACGGTGATACGGGAGATGAGGTCGCTCGCGGAGATGATCTCCGCCTCGTGTTTGCCCACCATCTTGGCGATGCCGAGGTTCCGCTCGTGCCGCAACTCGGCCACGATGTGGTACTGCGCCTTGCGCCGGTCGGGGGCATGGATGATGGCGAGCAGAGTCTTGATCACGTGGACGTCGGGGTCGCCGTCCTCGGGCGAGATCACCATGATGGACCGGCTCGACTGCACGCTCACCATGCCGAGGTCGGCGATGTCCGTGGTGCTTCCCGACCGGCAGACCACGCGCGTGGTCTTCGTGTCGGGAACACGCTCGCGAACCGCGTCTTCCATCGTCACCTTGTCGGTCTCGGAGAGGATCACGATGCAGCCATCGCGCTTGTTCTCATTCGCGGTGGCGAGTTCCTCGATGATGGTGAAAACCGCCGGACCCCAGCCGAGGATGACGGTGTGGTCGCGCTCGATGACCTTGGAGCGGCCCTTGCGCAGGCCGTCGAGTCGCGCTTCGAGTCCATTGTTCAAGACGCCGATCAAGGCCGACACGATGAAGACGCCGCCCAGCGTGATGCCGAGGTTCGCCACCAGGAAGGCCCAGCCTCCGGCGTCGCCGCCCATGGTGCCCGCGTCGAGAGTGCGCATCAGGCCGAACCACATGCGTTCAAGGAACCCAGCGCTCGCCATTTCGTCGGGCAGCAGTCCGAAGATCGACACCACGGCCGCCCAGCTGACGATCGCGAGAAGAGTGCCGATCCCGAGCAGGCCGATCAGGGCCGGGGTGCCCCTGGCCATGAGATTGTCGAAGGTGTAGCGGACCCGGTCGCCCGTGGTGGGCGCGGGAAAGTCTTTTGGTGTCATAAGGGCGTCGGGAGTCTAGGGCCAATTCCGCAGGGCCATCGGACGACGGACTGCGATGCCTCTGTCCCCGGCTAGGATGACGTCATGCCCGTCCAGCCACGCCTTGTCGTGACCGCCGCGCTCCTCGTCGCCGCGGTCATTCACCTCCTGCCCCTCGTGGGCGTGCTCGGAGCGGCGCGCCTGGAGGCGCTCTACGGCATGCCTGTGACCGACCCGAACCTCGCGATCCTCATGCGTCACCGCGCCGTGCTCTTCGGCCTGCTGGGAGTGTTCCTGGCCGTGGCCGCGTTCCGGCCGGCCCTTCAGGGAGCCGCTTTCGTCGCGGGCTTCGTGAGCGTCCTGTCCTTTCTCGGACTCGCGTGGTCGACCGGCGGCTACAACGATCTGGTGGGTCGGATCATCACCGCCGACATCGTGGCCCTCGTGAGCCTGATGATTGGACTCGTGGTGTGGATGCGCGGGCAGTTCACCTGAGCCGAGACGCGATCAGTCGTGCCGCAACGCGCGGTGCGGGTCGACGCTCGCGGCCCGGGAGGCGGGGATCCAGCAGGCCACCACGGCAACCATGAACAGAAGCAAAGCGGTGGCGAGGTAGGCGGCGGGATCGGCGAAGTGCACGCCGTAGAAGGTGGCGCGGGCGGTGGCGGTGACGACCATCGAGGACAGGGCGCCCAACACAAGACTGATGGCCACGAGGCGCAGTCCCTGGGACAGAACGCTCGCCTTCAGGCTCCACGGCGTCTCGCCAAGGGCGATGCGGATGCCCAGTTCACGGGTGCGCTGGCTCACCGAGTAGGCGAGAGCGGCGTGGAGCCCGAGAGCGGCCAGAGCCACCGACACCATCCCGAACACCGACATCAGTGTGGCAGCGAGGCGGGTGGGGGCCTGGGCTTCGGCCATGAGGTCGTCCATGGACCGGACGTCCTGAATGGCGATGTCGGGACTCAACGCGTGCAGCTCTCGTCGTAGCACGGCAGCTACGTCCTCGGGCGGTATGGTCGCGCGGACCAACAGGCTCACGCGCAGGCGTGAATAGATGTCGGGCTCGTAGATCTGGGGCATGGGCGAACCCTTGATTCCCTGCAGGCCAAGGGGCTCGACCACGCCCACCACCTCGGCGAAAGCGCTCGGCCCCTCGGGCTCGAGTTGCAGACGCTGGCCCACGGCGGAACCGCCGGGAAAGGCGCGGCGCGCGAGTGCGGTGTCGATGATGACGCGCCTGGGCGCTTTGGGTGAATCGATGTCGAAGGCATCGAACTCGCGGCCCGCGACCAGTGTGGCGCCCATGGTGAGGAAGAAGCCGGGCGAAACGCGCCGATAGTCCGCGGTCGCCGATTCCCAGTTCCGCGCCGTCTCCTCGTCGTAGGCGTAAGTCTGCAAAGGCCCGGCCCCCGCAAGCGGCAGAAGACTCATCGCTCCCATCGAGGTGACGCCGGGCAGTCCGACCACGCGCTCTTCGAGCTGGCGGTAGAAATTCCGCACCGCCGCCGAGTCGGCGAAGTGGCCGCGTGAGATGGCCAGGCGAAGGGTCAGAAGACCGCGGGGTTCGAAACCGGGGCGCACGTCGGCCAGAGCGCGGAAACTCTGGACCATCAGGCCCGTGCCCACCACCACCACCACCGCGAGCGACACCTGGCCGATCACCAGACGATCCTGAAGTTTCCGGCGGTGCGAGCCGGACGAACGGAGTTCCGAAGCGGACCCGGGGAAGGAAACCGCTCCCGCGGCGCGCAAGCCGGGCACCACCGCGGAGAGCAGTGTGGCCACGAGTGCTGCGAAAGCCGCGAAGGCGAGCACGGGACCATCGAGGGTGACGGTGGCGAGGCGCGGTATGGCCGCGGCCTGCATGCCCCGGATCACCTCAAGGCTCGCGCGGGCGATCAGGATTCCGAAGAGGGTCCCGGTGAACGAGATAACCAACCCCTCGGCCAGCACCGAGCGCGCGAGCTGCATGCGGCCCGCGCCGAGAGCGGCCCGCATGCGGAACTCCGGCTCGCGGCTGAATCCGCGCGCGAGCAGCAGGCGAGCCACGTTGGCGCAGGCGATGAGCAGCACGAAGCCCACGGCGCCCATGATCGACCAGAGGCTGCCGCTGATGCCCTTCAGCACGTCGCGGTCGAGCGGCACGAGGCTCACCTGCAGGTCCCCCGCGGAAAACTCCCTCACCTCGCGGCGCAGCTGCGCGCCCATCGCCTTCATCTCCTCCTGAGCGTCCGTGAGGCTCACGCCTTTGCGGATGCGTCCAAGCGTGGTCCACGCCGTCCAGTTGCGCGGGGGCTGACGGGCATAGTCGATGCGGGCGGGCCGCCAGATCTGCGGGCGTTTGACGAAGAAAGCCTCGGCGGGCAGATGCATCTCGAAGCCGCGGGGCAACACGCCCACGATCTGGCTGGGCACGCCGTCAAGATTCACGGTGCGGCCGAGAACGGAGGGATCGCCGCCGAAGTGGCGCTGCCACAGATCGTGATCGATCCAGATCACGCGCGCGCTCTCGGGCAGATCCTCGGCGGCCGTGAAGTGTCGGCCCAGGGCCGGCTCAACTCCGAGGAAGGTGAAGAAGTTGGGACTCACATTGCCCACGCGCACCAGCTCCGGATCGCCCTTGGCCTGGAACAGGGTCTCGAAGCCGCCGATCAGCACAAAATCTTCGAAGAGCTTGTTGCGCTCCTTGTAGTCCCGGTAGTCCTGTGGGTGCACCGCGGGCAGCGATTGACCCTTGCCGAAGGTGTGCCACACCACGGCGATGCGCGAGGCCTCGCGATAGGGCAGGGGCCTTAAGAGAGCGCCATGGATCACGCTGAACACGGCGACGTTGATGCCGATTCCCAGGGCGAGGCTCAGCACCGCAACGAGGAGCAGGCCGGGCCGATTGAGCAGCATCCGCGCGGCCACCGCGATCTCGCGCATCATCGAGAGAACCCCATGCCTCGCGAGACTAAACGAAGAGTCGCCAAATGAGCGATTCAAGAAAGTGAACCGCGCGTGCGGGCCTATGATGCCGCCGCTCGCGCCCGAGCCACCCCTCAAATCAGGAGCCTCCCATGTTGTCCATCGCGTTGTTCGCACTGCTCACCACAGGCTCACCCGAGCTGGCCCCCGGGGCCGTCTACGACCCGAAGGTCCCCACCATCAAGGCGGTGCTCGGCTACGAGCACGGTGAAGAGATTTCGACGGGCGAGGGTTTCGTGACGTACCTCAAGGCCCTCGAGGCCGCGTCGTCCGGGCGCGCGAAGGTTATCGAGTACGCCCGCTCGTGGGAGGGACGTCCGCTGGTGGTGATGATCGTGGGCAGCACGAAACGCCTGGCCGCTCTCGACGCGATCAAGGCTGATATGAGGAAGCTGGCCGACCCGCGCGGCCAGGCGGCGGGAGACATCGAGGCCATCATGAACCGATCCCCCGTCATCACCTGGCTGGTCCACGGCGTGCACGGTAACGAGATCTCGTCAGGCGATGCGGCCCTGGCCGAGGCCTATCACCTGCTCGCGGCGACGAACGACCCCGGGGTCGACACCATCCTGCGCGAATCGCTGGTGCTCATCGATCCCATGCAGAACCCCGACGGCCGCGCGCGCTTCCACTTCCAGAACCTGCAGGGTCGCGCCGCCGTCCCCGATTCCGAACCGCTTTCCGCCGAACATGACGAGCCGTGGCCGGGCGGACGCAGCAATCACTACCTCTTCGATCTGAACCGCGACTGGCTGGCCATGACCCAGCCCGAGAGTGCTGGACGCATCCGCCTCTTCCTCGAGTTCTTCCCTCAAGTCACAGTGGACCTGCACGAGATGGGCGGCGACTCGACTTACTTCTTCCCTCCCGCGGCCGCTCCAGGCAATCCCTTCCGCACCGCCACCCAGACGGCGTGGCTCGAGAAATTCGGCCGGAACAACGCGGCGAGGTTCGACGAACGTGGGTTCGCCTATTTCATCCGCGAGACCTTCGACTCGTTCTACCCCGGTTACGGCGCGTCGTGGCCCATGGCCCAGGGCTCGATCGCCAAAACGTTCGAACAGGCCTCGTCGCGCGGGCTGATCTTCCGACGACGTGACGACACCGACCTCACCTTCAAGACCGGGGTGGTCCAGCACTTCACCGCGGCCATGCGCACCGCTCTCACCGCGGCCGAGAACCGCAAGGCCTTGCTCAACGACTTCGTGGCCTTCCGCAAATCGGCGGTCGACGAGGGCGGCGCTCGCGAATACGTCCTGGTTCCGGGGAGCGATCCGTCACGCGCACGGCGGCTCGCGAGTCTTCTGGCCGCGCAGGGCGTCGAGGTTTTCCAGGCCGACGAAGCTGCATCCGTGCCCGCAGCGCGCAAGGGTGCTTCGACCGGCGGCGCAGCCGCCACCTACCCCAAAGGCTCATATCTGATCCCCCTCGGCCAGCCCACCTCGCGCCTGATCCGCAACCTGCTCGACCGCGAGGTTCCGGTCGATCCCGAGTTCGTGAAGAAGCAGGAGGAACGTCGAGCGCGCCTGCTCCCGGATCAGTTCTACGACATCACCACCTGGAGTCTGCCCGCATTGTTCGACGTCGACTGCGTGCTCTCCGACGTGAAGCTCGCCGGGAAGAGGTCGCGTTTCGACGCTGATCGCATTGAAGCTACCGAGGTGAAGCCCGCGACCGTGGCCTATCTCATCCCCTGGGGCTCGGCCGCGGCCGCCGCCGTCGCGGAGATCGCGCGCGCGGGTGTACGGGTGCGCGTTGCCGGCGATACCTTCTCCCTGGCCGACCGCAAGTACGGCATCGGCACCGCCATCGTGCGGGTGGCCGAGAACAACGCGAACCTGCGATCCACTCTGCAGGCAAGCGCCGCGAAATGGGGCGTCGAGATCGTGGCCGCGGACAGTGGCTTCGTGGACCCGGGCGGTATTTCTCTGGGCAGCAACGAAGTGCTCCATCTGAAGGCGCCGCGAGTGTTGCTCTTGTGGGATTCGCCCACCTCCTCGCTCTCCGCGGGCTGGGCGCGCTACGTTCTCGAACGACGATTCGAGCAGCCGGTAAGCGCTATCCGCGTGGCGACACTCCGTCGCGTCGACTTGCGCAAGTTCGATGTCGTGGTGATGCCCCAGGGAAATTACGACACCGCCTTCACCGAGGCCGACATCGCGCGCCTCAAGGACTTCGTCCGCATGGGCGGCACACTGATCACCATCGGCGAAGCGTCGCGCTGGGCCGCGCGCGACAAGGTGTCGCTGCTGTCGACCGACACCGAACTGAAGGACGGACGCAGCGACGAACCCGTCGACGCGAAGAAGCCGGAGGCCGCGGCCGAAAAGAAGCCGTTCGACTACAACCGCGCCATCACCCCCGAACGGGCGCGGCCCGACGTGATCGCGGGGGCCATCCTGCGCGGCGAACTCGACACCGAACACTGGCTCTCTGCCGGTCTCGACCGGGACTTTCAGGTGATGGTCGAGGGCCAGCGCGTGTTCACACCGATCAAGCTCGACAAGGGCACGAATGTGGGCGTCTACGCCGCCGCCGACCGACTTGGCGTGAGCGGAATCCTCTGGAAGGAGAACAAGGAGTCGTTCGCGCGCAAAGCCTTCCTGATCCACGAGCCCCTGGGCGCCGGCCACGTGGTCGCCTTCGCCGAGGAGCCGAACTTCCGCGCCTACTCCCAGGCCTCCGAACTCCTCTTCATGAACGCGGTACTGCTCGGCCCCGCGCACTGATCGAAAGCCCGCCGCCCTCGGGGGGCGTATCGTCCACCCATGGCATCGCGCTCAGAACCTCCCATCGCCGTCGACCCCTCCCAGGGATTCGCCGGACTCGGCCTCGATCCCCGCATCGTCGTCGCACTGGCGGCCCTTGGCTACGAAGAGCCCACTCCGGTTCAGCGGGAGGCCATTCCGCCCCTGCTGGCCGGTCGCGACGTGCTCGGCCAGGCGGCCACGGGAACGGGCAAGACCGCGGCTTTCGCGCTGCCCCTGCTGCACATCCTGACCCCAACCGCCGCAGCGCCGGACCGGCTGGGCGCGCTCATTCTGGTGCCCACGCGCGAACTCGCCATGCAGGTGGCCGAGGCGGTGCACAAGTACGGCAAGGCCATGGGCGTGATCGCGGTGCCCATCTACGGCGGCTCCCCCATGGAGACTCAGCTGCGTCAGTTGAAACGTGGCGTCGATGTGGTGGTGGCAACTCCCGGCCGCGCCCTCGATCACATCCGGCGCAAGAGCCTGCGGCTTGCGGGTATCAAGGTCGTCATCCTGGACGAAGCCGACGAGATGCTCGACATGGGCTTCGCCGAAGACCTTGAGGCCATCCTCAACGAGACGCCGGCCACGCGACAGACGGCGCTTTTCTCCGCCACCCTTCCCCCGCGCATCGCCGAGATCGCCAACCGACATCTCAAGAACCCGGTGCGCGTCCGCATCGATCGCGAAGTGGTGCCCGCCGGTTCCGCGCCGCGCGTGCGTCAGGTGGCCTATGTGGTCGGGCGCGCCCACAAGATGGCCACCCTCGGCCGCGTGCTCGATGTCGAAAACCCCACTTCGGCCATCGTCTTCTGCCGCACCCGCACCGAGGTCGACGAGCTGACCGAGTCGCTCAACGGCCGGGGTTATCGCGCCGAGGCTCTGCACGGCGGTTTGTCGCAGGAACAGCGCGACCGGGTGATGAAAAAGTTCCGCGCCAATACCGCCGACCTGCTCATCGCCACCGACGTGGCCGCGCGTGGTCTCGACGTCGAGCACGTCTCGCACGTTGTGAACTACGACGTTCCCACGTCCGCCGAGGCCTACGTCCATCGCATCGGGCGAACAGGACGCGCGGGGCGCGACGGTGTCGCCATCACCCTCGCCGAACCCCGCGAACATCGGCTACTGCGCAACATCGAGTTCCTCACCAAGCAGAAGATCCAGATCGCCGCAGTGCCCACGGTGGCCGACCTGCGCGCGCGCCGGATCGAGATGACGAAGGCTTCGCTGCGCGAGACCATCGTGGCCGGCGAACTCGATCATTTCCGCGCCGTGGTCGATTCGCTGGCCCAGGAGTTCGACATCATGGACGTGGCCGCGGCCGCGGTAAAGATGGCCGATGCCCGGGACGGCGCCGAGGCCGGAGAGATCCCCTCGGTCACCATCCGACCCGACCGCCCCGAGCGGCCGCCGTCACGGTTCGAAAGAGTTCCCGCTCCAAGAGTGGGCCCAACCGGAGCCGGAGACGTCCCTCCGGGGAAGGGCATCAGCAAGGCCGGCGGCAAGACCTTCAGCAAGAAGCGGATCACACCGGAGTGGGATGTGGCCCGGCTCTACATCGGAGCGGGCCGCGCCGCTAATGTCCGGGCCGGGGATCTGGTGGGCGCGATCGTCAACGAGGCCGGTGTGGACGCTCGCGCCATCGGCGCGATTCAGATCACCGATCGCTTCTCGCTGGTGGAGGTCCCGGCGGACATCGCCGACAGCATCATCGAAACCCTGCGCGCCACCACCATCAAAGGGAAGCGGGTGCCCGTCCGCCGCGATCGAGAGCAGGCCTGGAAGAGCTGAGGCGCATCAGCGTGGCCCGAGCCGGCTAGCCCCTGTTGCTACAGCGGGTCAGTATCCGCACACTCTGCGTGCCGGCCGGTGAATCCAATTGAGGGGAAGGAGCGCCGCCAGGCGGCCTCGTCACATCCACTTCGCCTGCTTGAAGCGGTAGACGAGATAAGCGTCCACCACCACCATCAGGCCGATGGCGAAGGGATAGCCGAGCCCCCACCTCAACTCGGGCATGTGGTCGAAGTTCATGCCGTAGACGCCGGCGATCATGGTGGGCACCGCGGCGAGGGCGGCGTAGGCGGCCAGTCGCTTCGTGATCTCCGTCTCGTTCATGGTGATGAGGGACAAGTTGACCGAGATCACGGTGGCCACCATGTCGCGCAGGCTGTCGATACTTTGCTTCAAGCGGAGCAGATGGTCGTAGACATCGCGGAAATATTCGTCGAGTCCGGCGCACATCGGGGGCACGCGGCCGCCGTGCAGCTTCCCCGCCACCTCGAGAAGCGGACCGGTGGCGCGATCAAGCACCATCAGTTTCCGCTTCAAACCGTAGAGGGCCTCGACGTTCTCCCGCGTGCTCTGGCCGGAGAAGATCCGCTCCTCGATCTCGTCAATCTCCTCGGTGAGAGCGTCGAGGACGGGGAAATACCGGTCGACCACCGCGTCCATCAGTGCATACAGCACATAGGCGGGCCCGCGCTGCAGAAGTTCCGGCTCCTGCTCCGAGCGATGGCGGACGTCGGCAAAGCCCAAGGTGGCGTCTCGCCGCACCGAGACCACGTAGTTGTGGCCCACGAAGATCGCCACTTCGCCCGTGACCAATTCCTTTTCCGCGGTCTCCACCATCTGAAGGACCACGAAAAGAGCCGCCCCGTACTCGTCAATCTTGGGCCGCTGGTGCCCGTGCTGAGCGTCCTCCACCGCCAGTTCGTGCAGATCAAACTCGTCCTGGATGGTGGCAAGTTCCCCGGCCTCGGGGTCCTTGAAGGCCACCCAGACGAAGCAGTCGGGCTGCACGGTGTACTGGCGGATGTCGGCCAGCGCGATATCGGCGACCTTTTTCCCCCGCTTGTAGGCGGCGCAATTGATGAGCATGAAGCTTCGGAGGTTCCTGATTCCTTGGAGACGGGGCGGAGGATACGCTCGAAATGGCCCGGTCTCCCATACGAAGTAGTCTTGAGGGGTCCACGATGAGCAAGTCCAGCCCGGAAAACGACGTCCTCGAGCGCACGGACACGGTCAAGAAGGAGAAGAAGACCCCTCCCTACCGCGTCCTGCTGATGAACGACGACTACACACCGATGGAGTTCGTGGTCGACGTGCTGATGGACATCTTCGGAAAGGGTGAGCAGGAGGCCGTGCACATCATGCTCAAGGTGCACGTGGAAGGAGCCGGGCTCGCTGGTGTCTATCCCTTCGAGATCGCGGAGACCAAAGTGGAGGAAGTCCACGAACGCGCGCGGGCCGAGGGGCACCCCCTGCGAGCCACGCTGGAGGAAGGAGACGCTTGACCACACCACCGGATTTCGCCGTGCCCACCGTCGAGGCCATCCGCGCCAATCGCGCACGCCTCGCGGATCTCGTCATCACCACGCCGGTGCGCCTGCTGAGTGACGATGCTCTCGAGGCGGCGGTGGGCGCCTCGACGCGGGTCTGGCTCAAGGAGGAGTTGTTCCAGCGGACCGGCAGCTTCAAGCCCCGAGGCGCACTCTCCGTGATGCTCGACCTCGACGCCGAGGCTCTGCGCCGCGGCGTCACCGGAGTTTCCGCCGGGAACCACGCCATCTCCCTGGGCTACTCGGCGAGGCGGCTCGGCACCACGGCCAAGGTGGTGATGCCGAAGAACGCGAACGCCTTCCGCGTCCAGGTCTGTCGCGAACTGGGGGCCGAGATCGAACTCGTCGAGAACGTCCATGACGCGTTCGCGCGGGTAAAAGAAATCGAGGCGAACGAGGGACGGACGTTTGTGCACCCCTTCGAGGGTCCGAAGACGGCGCTGGGCACCGCGTCGGTGGGAATGGAGTTCATCGACCAGGTCCGCGAGGCCTCCCACGAACTCGACGCGGTCATCGTGGCTGCGGGCGGGGGCGGACTCACCGGAGGTGTCGCCTGCGCGGTGAAGCAGATGAGCCCGAAGACCGCGGTGTACGTGGTCGAACCCGAAGGGGCCGACAGTTTGAGCCGAAGCTTCAAGGCAGGGTCGCCCCAGTCCATCGAGGCCGTGCGCACCATCGCCGACTCTCTGGGCGCACCGCGCTGCGAGCCCTACTCCTTCGAACTCAACCGCCGGTTCGCCGACGAGGTGGTGCTGGTGAGCGACGACCACATCCGTGACGCCATGCGGCTTCTCTTCCGGGCGGCGAAACTGGTGGTCGAGCCGGCGGGGGCCGCTGCTCTGGCCGCGCTCATGTATCCCCTGCGCTCACGACTCGAGGGCCGCACCGTTGGCCTCGTGATCTGCGGCGCCAACATCGACCCGGAGACCTATGCGAAACAGATCACCCAGGCTTCGCACTGACATAAAGGCGATCGCACTCGTCGTGCTGGGTCTCGCCACCCTGGCGAGCGCCGCGGCTGAACCTCCGGCCGCACCGTACGACCTGGCCATCGCGGGCGCCCGGATCGTCGATGGCTCCGGCAATCCCTGGTACCGCGGCGACGTCTACCTGCGCGGCGACACCATCGCCCGGATCGACACGGGGCGACGTGGTTTCCCCTCGAAGTACACGATCGATGGTCAGGGTCTGGTGCTGGCCCCCGGGTTCATCGACATCCACACCCACGCGCGGCGCGCCATCATCACCATCCCCACCGCCGAGAACTACGCGCGTCAGGGTGTGACCACGCTGATCGAGGGTCCCGACGGCAGTTCGCCCATCCCCCTGCGCGCGTATCTCGAACAGGTCGGTGCGGTGAAAACGAGCGTCAACTTCGGCGCCTTCATCGGCCAGGGCTCCATCCGCGAAGGCGTGATCGGACCGAACGACCGCAAGGCGGGCCCCGAAGAAATCACGCGGATGCTGGAGATGGTCCGCCAGGGCATGCGCGATGGCGCCTTCGGCCTCTCCACGGGCCTCTTCTACGTTCCAGGGACGTTCACACCCACCGAGGAAGTCACGGCCCTCGCCAAGGTGGCGGGTGAGATGGGCGGGATCCACATCTCGCACATGCGCAACGAGGCGAAGGACGTGCTGAAGAGCGTGAACGAGACCATCGCCATCGGCGAGAACGGCATGCTCCCCACCCAGGTGACCCACCACAAGGTCATCGGCAAGGGCAACTGGGGAGCCTCGACGGAGACCCTGGCCGCGGTGGCGTCGGCCCGCGCGCGGGGAGTCGATGCCACCATCGACCACTACCCCTACACCGCGTCCTCCACCGGCTTGAACGCGCTCCTTCCCTCGTGGGCCCAGGACGGCGGGCGCGCGGCCCTGCTCAAGCGGCTCGCTGACCCGGAGACGAGAGCGAAGATCAAGGCGGTGGTGGTTGAGAACATCAAGTTCGATCGGGGCGGCGGCGATCCCCGGAATATCCAGATCGCGTCCGCGGGTTTCGATGCGTCCCTCGCGGGAAAGAACCTTGCCCAGATCACAGCCGCGAAAGGGGTCGAGGTCACCATCGAGAACTCCGCCGACGCAGCACTCGAGATCATCGAGAAGGGCGGAGCCTCCGCCATCTTCCACGCCATCAGTGAAGAGGACCTGGTGCGCGTCCTGCGCGATCCGAACTCGATGATCGCCTCTGACGGCGAAGTGATCCGCTTTGGCGCGGCCGCACCTCATCCCCGCGGCTACGGCACCTTCGTGCGAGTCCTCGGCCGCTACGTCCGCGAACTGAGGATCATCACCTTGCAGGAGGCGGTTCGCAAGATGACGTCCTTCCCCGCGCAGCGGCTGGGCCTTTTCGATCGCGGGCTGGTGCGACCGGGACTCAAAGCGGATCTCGTTCTGTTCGACGATCGTGAGATCGCCGACCGCTCGACGTTCGAGGCGCCCCACCAATACGCAGTCGGGGTGAAGTGGGTGCTGGTGAACGGCGAGGTGGTCTTCAACGGCGAAACCATGACCGCGGCGCGGCCGGGCAAGATCCTCAAGGGTCCGGCAGCCGACTGGTAAACGCTGGACGCGCCTTCGGCCTGGCCCCGAGTGTACCCATATAAAGGTATGGCATTCACGCCATATGGGTGGTAGGGTCAGTCCGTGAGCCAGACCCGGTTCGAGTGGAACGAGGGCAAGAATGCCGCGAATCTCAGAAAGCACGGCGTCTCTTTTTCCCAGGCTCAGTACGCGTTCGCAGACCCCCGGCGCGTTGTGGCCAAGGACGTTGCGCATGGAAGTGGAGAGCAGCGGCATTTCTGCTTCGGCCGCGTCCCGGCCGGTGTCCTGACCGTTCGCTTCACTTACCGCGAGGGAGTCATCCGCATCTTTGGCGCCGGATACTGGCGAAAAGGCAAGGCAATCTATGAGCGCGAAAATCAAGACTAGATACACCGACGAGCCGATCGAGGCGCGCATCGTCCGGGACTTCCTCCCCTCGCCCCGGGAACTGGCGTTCCGGGAGGAGGGAGTCAAGGTCACGATAGCCCTGAGCCGGAAGAGTGTGGACTTCTTCAAGTCGGCGGCTTCCAAGAATCGCACTCAGTATCAGCGAATGATCCGGAGGCTCCTTGATGCCTATGTCGAGAGCTACGAGAAGAAGGGCGCGCCGCCGTCATCCAAGACTGCAGCAAGGGCGTAACCGGGCAGGCGCGGAGGCTGCCCGCGCAGGTTTCTGATAGCGCGGCGCTGTTCATGAACCTTATGTTCGTGCGCATGAAACACCCCAATCTATTTTCGGCGGCCGTGTTCATGCTCTCGCTTTGTGCCTGCGGTGGAGGGGGCAGTGGACCAACCGCCACCGATACGGGCCCAAGGATGGTCACCTTCATGGGAAGCGCCAGAATTACCACTAACGGCGTCTGTTCTTCGAGCGGTCCTTCGCACGTGGTCAACGCCGGCCAGGGCACGCTCACCGTCACCCTCACCCAGGCTGGAGAGCCGCGCATGAAACTCCAGGTGTGCGCCGCTGGCGAGCTTGATCATCGAAACTGCACAGTTCCACCATTTCTTGTGCTCCCCGTCGGGCAGAGCGTCACTGCGACGGTTAAGGGGGGCCGGTCGCAATCCATCGTTCTGTACCCAGAGAGCTGCGGTGGTCCGGGCGCAACCCCCACCGATCTCATCGCCTACTCAGTATCGGTGGTTCATCCGGGTTAGTCGGAGACCTGCGGGCGGGGCTCGCGACGCCAAACCGAGGGAGGGACACCGAAGGAGCGCCTGAAGGCCAGGGTGAAGTGGGAATGGCTGGCAAAGCCCAGGTCCAGCGCGACCGACGTCAGGTCGACACCGCACGGCTCCGTGCGCTCGAGCGAGGCGCGCAGGCGAACGCTCAGGAGGTACCCGTGGATCGAGGAACCGGTGACGCGACGAAAGACCCGGCACAGCCGGAACGCGGACACGCCGAGATGGTGTTGAAGGCGCGTCAGAGACCAGTCCTCGTCGAAGCGAGCCGAGAGGAGAGCACGGATCTCGTCGGCAATCGCGGGGCCCTCCTTGTCGCGAGCCGGTACGGGGCGTTCTCCGATTTTCGAGGCCGCGCCCCCAACAACGTCATCGAGGACAGCGTAGATCGCCTCGTCCAGTTCCTGAGGCGGGGCTCCCCGCTGAGCCTGCCGGAAGAGATGTCGCTGAGCCAGATAGGTTTTGTGCGAGACCGGCGCGTAGGCGAACGTGAAGGGACCGGTTGCGGAGGGTGCAAGACCGTTCGCGATCACCGCATCGATCGCGGCCTCGCGCGGGACCGCGAACCAATCACAGCGGTCGCCCTCTTCGCTCACCTGTGCGCGGTCATAGATCTGACCCCGGTTGTACACGGTGGCCACGGTCTGATCCGCGACGAAGCTGGGACCGCCGGCGTGCCGGATCTTCACGCTCGAGCGCGGGAATACGAAGATGTCATTTTGAATCGGACCCGAATCGACGAACCGTGGATGGTTTCGCGGGCAGCGGAAGGCGCCGATCACGGTCCCGTCGCCGCGGTGAGCGATTAAGTCGAGCGGAGTTTCATTCCGGTCGGTCATGGGTCGGGAACATAAGACCCATGACGGGTTGAGGCGAAATGTGCCCAGGAATCCCTGGGTCTGGCAACCTCAGGCAGCCTGCTGCTTCCGTTCGCCCTTGCGGAAGCCGAGGTCGCCGTCCTTCGTGGGCTCGATGGTCAGCTTGTCGCCTTCGCGGAAGTTGCCGGCGAGGATCTGCAGAGCGAGCGGGTTCTCGACCATGCGCTGGATCGCGCGCTTCAGCGGGCGAGCGCCGAAGACCGGGTCGTAGCCCACCCGGGCCAGCAGCGCCGCGGCTTCGGGTGAGAGGTTGATCTCGATCTTCTTCTCCGCCACCCGCTGCTTCAAGTCGCGGAACTGGATCTCCACGATGTGGCGGATCTGGTCTTCGCCCAGAGCGCCGAAGGTAACGATCTCGTCGATGCGGTTGAGGAACTCCGGCCGGAACGTCTTGCGCAGAGCGTCCATCAATCGCGCCTTGAGATCGGGGACCTCCTTCTCGGCCGAGTCCTGGATGAGGTCGGAGGCGACGTTGCTGGTCATGATGAGGACGGTGTTCTTGAAGTCGACGGTGCGACCCTTGCCGTCGGTGAGGCGGCCCTCATCCAGAACCTGGAGCAGGATGTTGAAGACGTCGGGATGGGCCTTCTCGATCTCGTCGAAGAGGATCACCGCGTAGGGACGGCGGCGGATGGTTTCGGTGAGCTGTCCACCCTCGTCGTAGCCCACGTACCCGGGAGGGGCGCCCACGAGGCGCGACACCGAGTGCTTCTCCATGTATTCGGACATGTCGATGCGGACCATGGCCTTCTCGTCGTCGAAGAGAAAGAGCGCGAGGGAACGCGCGAGTTCCGTCTTGCCCACACCGGTGGGACCCATGAAGAGGAAAGAGCCAATGGGCCGTTTCGGATCGGACAGACCGGCGCGGGAACGCCGCACCGCGTTCGACACGAGGAGCAGGGCTTCCTCCTGGCCGACCACGCGGTCGCGCAGTCGCTCTTCCATCTTCACGAGACGATCGACGTCGCCCTCGAGCATGCGGGTCACGGGAATGCCCGTCCACTTCGCCACCACCTCGGCCACGTCCTCGGCCTCGACCTCTTCCTTCAGCATGCGCTGCTTGGACTGGAGGCGGGAGAGAACCGCGCGGGCGTCTGTGATCTCCTTCTCGAGAGCGGGAATGGTTCCGTACTGAAGCTCGGCGGCCTTCGCGAGGTTGCCCTCCTTGGTGGCGCGTTCGGCATCGAAGCGGATCTTCTCCATCCGCTCCTTCATCTCGCGGATCTTCGAGATGTTCTCCTTCTCCTGCTGCCAGTGCACCTTCATACCCGAGGTCTTCTCGCGCAGGTCGGCGATGTCGCGCTCGACTTTACGCAGACGCTCCTTCGAGGCCTGGTCATGTTCCTTGCTCAAGGCCTGGCGCTCGATTTCGAGTTGCACGATGGCGCGCTCGATCTCGTCGATCTCCGTGGGCATCGAGTCGATCTCGATGCGCAGGCGGGAGGCCGCCTCGTCCATCAGGTCGATGGCCTTGTCGGGCAGGAAGCGGTCGGCGATGTAGCGGTTCGAAAGCGTGGCCGCGGCCACGATGGCCCCGTCCTGGATGCGCACGCCGTGGTGGACTTCGTAGCGCTCCTTGAGGCCGCGCAGGATGCCTATGGTCTCTTCAACCGAGGGTTCGCCCGCGAAAACCGGTTGGAAGCGACGGGCGAGGGCCGCGTCCTTCTCGATGTGCTTCTGGTACTCGTTGAGAGTGGTGGCGCCGATGCACCGCAGTTCGCCGCGGGCGAGAGCGGGCTTCAGCATGTTGGATGCGTCCATCGACCCTTCGGCCGCTCCCGCACCCACGACGGTGTGCAGCTCGTCGATGAAGAGGATCACCTGACCATCGGAGTCGGTGACCGCCTTGAGGACGGCCTTGAGACGTTCCTCGAACTCACCGCGGTACTTGGCTCCGGCGACGAGAGCGCCCATGTCGAGGGCGACCACCTTGCGGCCCCGCAGCGACTCGGGCACGTCGCCCGCGATGATGCGCTGAGCCAGACCCTCCACAATGGCGGTTTTGCCCACGCCGGGCTCGCCGATGAGGACGGGATTGTTCTTGGTGCGACGGGAGAGAACCTGGACCACGCGACGGACTTCGTCGGAGCGGCCGATGACCGGATCGAGCTTGCCCTTGAGCGCGGCTTCGGTGAGGTCGCGCGAGTACTTCGAGAGAGCTTCGTATCGATCCTCGGCGTGGGGATCGTTCGCTTTCTCCGTGCCCCGGATCTGCTGCAGGACGGCGGCGAGTTTGTCGCGGGTGACCCCGCGGCGCTTGAGCAGTTCGGAACCGCGGGTGTCGAGGGACGCGAGGGCTAGCAGAAGATGTTCGGTGGAGACGTACTGGTCTTTGAGCTTGCCCGCTTCCTTGACGGCGACCTTCAAGAGCGCATCGACGCGGGACGAGAGCACGGTTTTCCCGCCCGTCTGTTTCGGCAGACCGTCGAGGATCCGATCGACATCAATGGTGAGCTGCTGGGTGTCGACACCAAGGCGTTCGAGGGCCGACGAGACCACGCCGCCCTGCTGATCGAGGGCCGCCTTCAAGACGTGCTCAGGCGTGACCTCAGCGTGGTCAGCTCCTTCGGCGAGCGACTGGGCCGTGGCGATGACTTCCTGGGCGCGAACAGTGAATTGATCCTGTCTCATCGGAATCCTCCTCGAAATTTTCGAATCGGATTCTAGTCGGCTTAATTTGTTGATGTCAAGAAATCTTATTCAAACGTACTCATATCAAGAGACGATCCTACGGCTCTGGTTACATTAACATCTCATTTGCTTCGACTTAGGCGGATGCGGTTCGGCGTCGAGCGCGGCCTGGAGTCGAGCCGAAGAAGGCCTTGTAGGCCACCACAAAGCTGGCGGCGTTCGCGTAACCCACTTCGTGCGCCAGCGCTTCGAGCGAGAGATCGGTCGCACGCAATCGTCGTTCGGCGAGGCGCATGCGCGACGCGGTCTGGTAATCCGAAAGGGTCATGCCGTAGATCTGCTTGAAAGCGGCGCGCAGTTTGGTGCGGTTCATCGCCGCCATCCGCCCAAGCTCCTCGACGTCGAAGTGCCGCGCGGGATTCTCTTCAATCAGGCTGCGCACGCTCTCGAGACGGGCCGCTTCCGCGGCACTCGGCCCCGCGGTCCGGAGGGCCGAGGCGGAGAAGGTGTCGAGAGCCGCAGCCATGAAGCTGATGGCGGTGGCCTCGGCGTGGATGTCGAGGAACATGGGCGACATGGTGAGCAGGTCGTCGAGGCTCGACATCACCGACATCAGGCGTCCGGTCACCCGGCTCTCCCGATGGAAGGCGCGTTTGCCCAGAATCACGTCGCGCACGGAGGCGGGGAGCTGGGCCAGCCGATCTCCGAGCCGGGCCTTCAGCACCGAGGGCTTGATCATGATGGAGATCGACCGCTCGGGCGCGGTGCCGCTGCCCCGCACCACCTTGCCCTTCTCCTGATACACCAGCGCCAGGTCGAGACCGCGGATCTCCACGCGGTCTTTGCCGATCTGATAAGTGCGGCCGCCCTTGGTGAGCAGCCCGACGCGGATGGAGATGCGGTCTTCCCGCACCCTGGTGTCGATCTGCGCGGCCTGGGTGTGGGGCGTCGAGCACAGGGCAAACATGATCAGTTCGCGACTGGAGTAAACGAGGAAGTCGGGGGGCACGGCGCCGCCCACCTCGGCGTTCTGGATGGGAGCATCCCAGTGAACGATGTCCATCCCGATTTCCTTCAACTGGGCGCGGAAGCTCTCGTGCTGGGGCGCGTCGCGTATCGAGTAGAGATGGCAGTGCATGCGGATTTTGGTGGAACCCCGGAGTCTACCGAAGGCGACGAATCATGGCCCGCGCCGTCGCGGGGCATGCGCCTTTCAGTTCCGCAGAAGCATCAAGGGATCGGGGGAGTTCCTCGCGAGAGACCGGGGCGAATCCCCGACGGGCGAAGAATGACTCGGCGGTGGTGGTGAGAAGAGCCAGGTTCTCGAGCTTCAGCTCTTCGGCCCGGGCCACCGCGTACTCGAAAAGGGCGTGGCCCAGGCCCTGGCCTCGATGGTCAGCACGCGTGGCGAAGGAACGCAGGAGCGCTGTGGTTCCATGGATCTCCAAAGCCACGCTCCCCACCACCTGTCCGTCCGGACCCGATCGGTCGACGGCCACCCACGTGCGGTCCCAGTGATCCGACAGGCCGCTCGTCGGCAGGGCATTCTGCTCGAGAAGCGCCAGAACGCCGGGACGCTCGCCCTCGTCACACCTCCGGATCTCCGGAGTCGGTCCTATTGCAGCTGTCATGATCCGCCCTTGGAAGGCCCAAGTCTAAACGCCCCCCCGGTGCCCCTTCCAAATACCCTCGCTAGCCCACGGGTGGGGGTGTGATGGCGTCGGTCAGCGGGCCGGCGAGTTCGTCGAAGACGCGGTGCAGATACCACGAGACGAGATAGAGATCGAACTGCTGATTGAGGCGCGGATCGTCGCCGGTAATCCTCGCCCGCAGATCACGTAAAGACGGCGAGATGGCCGCGATCGCTTCCTTCGGCGAGAGCCCCTTGGCGCGAGCGTCCTTGCCCTGGCGCAAGAGTTCGCGGAACACGTCCATGGTGGCGTACAGCAGCTTCTTGTCGCGCAGGGGTTCGCCATGCCCGGGGATCCAGACCGTGGCCTCGAGGGCGTCGATGCGCTCCAGGGTGTCGAGCCAGCCCGATGGATAGACACCCAGGGCGAAGCCAATCGGGTTCACCAGCAGGTCGCCCGTCACCACGATCTTCTCCTTCGGCAGAAAAAGATACGCGTCGCCCGGAGTGACCGCGCGACCGTGATTCCGCACCTCGATCTCGCGCTCGCCCATGTGAAGTGTCAACCGGTCGGCGAACGTGACGTCGGCGAAGGTGTGCCGCACGGAGCGCTTCTGTTCGAGGAAGAAACGGCCCATCGAAAGCGCCGCCTTCATCGGGGGCAGACTGGCCGGAGGCGGCGTCGCGGTTTCCGCAGCGCTGACCCGCTTCGCGAGATCGTCGAGATAACCCGGCAGCTGCGCATCGAGGCCTGGCTGGTTGAAAGCGAGTGCGGGTCCGCTCATCAGGGCGCGCGTCTTCTCGTGCGTGATCACCCGCACCCCGGGAAACGCCTTGCGATAAACCTCTGTGCCGTACCAGTGATCCCAGTGCCAGTGGGAGTTCACCACGTAGCGAACCGGCTGATTCGTGAGCTTGCGGATCTCCGCGAGCACCGCCTCGGCCGCGGCCGGGGTGCCGTTGGTGTCGAAGACCAGGACGCCATCATTCGACACGATGACCACCGAGTTTCCATCGAGGCCCACATCGCCGTAAGGCGCGGTCATGAACACATGCACGCCATCCGCGACCTCCACGCGCTTCGGGGGTTCAAGGATTTGCGCGGAAGCGGCGGCAGGTCCGATGGCGAGGGTCAGAACAATGAACACCTTGGCTCTGGCAATCATGGCTGACGGTTCGAGCAAGCCGCGTGCCATGGGGGCACTAAACTCAGGCCAGAGTGGCCGAGATTCGCCGAATGCGCCCGTGGGTCACGGGCGGTCTGATCCTGCTGGCCTGCGCGGGAGTTTTCCGGCTGGGCGCGAGTTACTTGGAGCGACGGATCGCCGCGCGCATCGACTCGGCGGCGAAGTCTCTGGGCATCACCATCAACTACGAGCGGCTCCGCGTCGGCCTCTTCCCACCTTTCCGCATCACCGATCTCGTCATCGAAAGGCCCGGCCAGGCGAACGCGCGGATCAAGTCCGTTTCGGTGACTCCGCGCTTCCGCGGACCGCGAGGCTTCGGCCTGCTGGCCCGCGTGCGCATGGACACCGCCGTCGTGGCGCTTCCGGCGGAGATGGAGGCCACGTTGAAGCCGATGATCTGGGACGTCGACCCCGCTCATTCGCTCACCCTCAAGTCGCCCGTCGAAGGACTGACGTTGGGTCGCAGCACCGGACCTCGGGGCCGGACTTTCGACCTCAAGGCCAGCGCGCTGAACCTCGACGCCCTCGCCACACTCGCGGTGGAGGGTGCGCGATCGCAGAAGCTCGGCGCTATCGACGGCGGCGTGCATGTGGAGGGCGATCCGCGCTCGAACTTTCAGGCGACGTGGCGCTTTACCGCGTTCGGCGGCGACACCGGGGGAAGCCTCATTGTCATCCCCGGAACCCCGAACGCGAAGACCCAGCTCCAGGCCTCCCTGAACGGTCTGGACTTCGGCCACATCCTTGGTTCGCTCGGTCTCGACGTCTCCGAAGACGAGGATGCGCTGGGCACACTTTCGGGCACGGTCAGCGCCAGCGGTGTGCTCCAGGACCCCCGCTCGATCGAGGTCATTCAGAAGCTCGTGTTCAAGGCCCCGGCGAAACGACCGGCCGCGGTCGCACGCCTGCGCGGCGCCTTCACGCATGAAGTGACCACCAGTTCGGGGCGGAAGATGAGCTTCGCGGTGTCACCCGAATCCGCCAACTACATTTCCCTCGACGAGGTGCCCCCGCTCTTCGTCCGCGCGCTGCTCATCGCCGAGGACGCGGGCTTTTTCTCTCACCCCGGCATCGACCTTACCGAAGTGCCGCGAGCCATCGCGGTCAACATGGAGCGAGGCGGCGCCTTCCGGGGCGCCTCGACCATCACCCAACAACTGGCCAAGAACCTCTTCCTCTCGCGGGAGAAAAGCCTGCAGCGCAAACTGCGGGAACTGTCGTACTCCTTCCTGCTCGAGTCGACGCTTGGGAAGAACCGCATTCTCGAGATCTACCTGAACATCATCGAGTGGGGTCCCTCGCTCTACGGCTTGCGCCCGGCGGCGCGGCACTACTTCGACAAGGAACCATGGGCACTCACCCCCAAGGAGATCGCGTTCCTCGTCTCACTCATTCCCGGGCCCATCAAGTATCAAGGGTCGATCGCGGGCGGGGAACTGCAGCCCGGCTTCGAAACTCTGGTGCGGAATCTTCTGGTGAAACTCCGCTCGGTCGATGCCATCTCCGAGGAGGAATACCAGGCGGCCCTCGTCGAGACACTGGCGCTCCGCGGGCGGCCCACGCCGCCCGAAGTCCCGGAAGTTCCCGAAGTCCCCATCGGTGCGGTTCCCGTCGACAAGGACTGAGGGCCTCACTACTCGAAGCCGAGGGCTTCGCGCACCGGAGACCGCGAGGCGTTCCAGGCGGGCAGGAAGCTCGAAACTACGCTGAGGACCGCCGAGGCCACGAGCCAGATCCACAAGCCGTTCGGATCGAACAGGAAGTTGAGTCCGCTGCGGAACATCGCGTTCGCGATGAAGTCCCCGAGCATCCGGCTGACCGGCCCGGCGAGTGCGGCGGCGAAAGCGAAGCTCATGAGTCCGATGGTCAGCCCCTCGGCGACCACGATCAGCCACACCACCCGTGACGACGCGCCAATGGCCCGCAGGACGCCCATCTCCCGTCGGCGTTCGAGAACGTTGAGGCTCATGGTCGTCATGAGACCCAAGCCCCCCACCGCTCCGATGATCACCGACATGACAACGAGGAAGATGTAGACCATCAGCATGTGCTGATCGAAGCCATAGCGGCTCTCCGCGGTGCTGAGAGTGGACAGGGCGCGGATGCCCTCGGCCTCGAGATTCTTGTCCAGGACCTCGCGGAAGGCGTCGATCGATGCGGCGTCGGTGCGACCGAGGGCCACGCGCACGCTGTTGGCCATGCCGGTGTGGCCCGCCCGTTCGAAGAAACCGCGCGAGACATACGCGGTGGGCGGCGAGAAGGCCTCGCGCGCGATCCCCACCACTCGCCACGTCGTTTCGGCGGGACCGGTGCGAAGGACGACGGTGCGCCCCACCCTGATCTCCGGGTGTCGGACCACGAGCGCGGTGTTCGCGACCAGGGCGTCCGTTTCATCGGGCTGAAGGTCGCGGCCTTCACCGATGTCAAGCTTCAACATCGAGGTCTTGGGCTGCAGACCGAGGACGGGAAAGCGACGTGCGGTTCCTCCCACGTGTCCTCCGCCCGCTCCCCCACCGTGGAGCGATCCAGGCGCCGGTCCTCCTTCGCCACCCTCCGCCACCAGCGTGGCCTCGGAGACGATCCAGCCCTCGAAACGGAGCACTCCCGGGGTGCGTGAGATCGCGCGCTCGATCGCTTCGATAGGAAACATACCGCCCAGATTCAGCGACAGATCGAACCGTTTCGACGCGAAGAGTGTGTCAATGGTGTTGATCATTGACGCGCGGACGTTGAGCGCCGACATGAAGAACAGACCGCCGACGGCCAGGGTGAGCAGAGTCAGGGCGAGACGCGTCCTGCGCCTGAAGCTGTTGCGAATGGCGAGAAGCAACGGACGGGCGAGCCCGGATACATGGGTAAGGGCCCGATCGAGGCGTCCCGCCCCGAAACCGCGGTCGGTGACGCCGAAATCGGCGAGAGCGGCCCAAACCGAGATCCCGCTGCCCTTCCACACCGGAACCGCCGCGGCGAGCAACGGGGTAGCGAGGCCGACGAGGGCGACGAGGCCGTAGACCCACATCGGCACCGCGAAACTCGTCATGTCGAAGTTCAGGAAGACCCCAAGGTACCGGCAGAGCGCGCGACCTCCGAGCACGCCCACAGGCACTCCCACCGCCACGGCCGAGACACCGAGCAGCAAGGCCTGGCCGAAGTAAATCTGCGCGATCTGCGCGCGAGACCCGCCGATCGCCTTCATCATCCCGATCTGCCGGATCTGCGAAGCCATCAGCGCGGTGAGGAGATTCACCACCAGGACGCCGCTCAGGCCGAGCACGAGCAGACCAAAGCTCGAGATCGCGAGAAGCAACATGCCCATGAGATCGGCGTGAGGGTGTTTGCCGGGATCGGGAATCTCCACCCGACCGACGGAGAGACCCTGGGTCTCCACCAGTCGCTTCACGTCGTCCGCGATCCGGCCGATGTGCCCGCGATCAAAACGATCGCCGGAAACGAGAACCTTCAACTGATCGAGATAAGGCTCTTCGCCGAGCAGACCGAGAGTCTCCAGGGTGATGTAGCCGTAGACGGTGTTCTCCATTCGGGCCTGGGCCTGACCCACGTCGTGCACACCGCCGGTCACGTGCAGACTGACGAAGTCCCCCTTGGGTGTCTTGATGGTGACCCGGTCGCCGACCCGCGCCTTCGCGACCTGGAAGGCGTCGCGCTCGATCAGCATCTCCCCCGGGCCCGGCGGCCACGCCCCGGTTTCAGGCCGAAGGGTGCTCACGCGGATATCGGCGTAGTCCTTGACCACGAACAGCATCACGCTTCGCCACTGCGCCGGTCCGGCCTTGATGCGGCCGCTTACGACTCGTCGCGGCTCGGCCGCGGCCACTCCCGGGCTTTGCGCAATCAACTGCACAACGTCGTCGCCAAGCGCGCCGGTGCGAAGGGTGAAGGACGCGGGATTGGTGCCAAGGTAACCGCTGTTCAACTCCCGGTTCAGGATGGCGTAGCTCGACAGGACGGCGGAGAAGGCGGCAATGCCAAGGGCGATGGCCAGGACGACCAGCATCGAGCGCGTGCGCTCCTGCCAGAAGTCGCGAACCACCTTGCGGGCCCGGGTGTTCATCGCGCCACCACGCCGTCCTGGATGGAGACCGTGCGGTCGACCACGCTCGCGATGTCGCGTTCGTGGGTGGCGATCACCACCGTGGTTCCCGCACTCGCCATGCCGCGAAACAGCGAGAGAACGTCCCGCGCGGTGGCGGAATCGAGATTGCCAGTGGGCTCGTCGGCGAGTATGACCGGCGGTTCATTCGCGAGGGCGCGGGCGATGGCCACACGCTGCTGCTGGCCTCCGGACAATGCGCTTGGCAGCTTGTTCGCCTGATCGGCGACGCCGACGCGGTCGAGTTGAGCCAGGGCGCGCCCGCGGCGTTCACCCGGCGGGAAGGCTCCGCTGAAGTCCATGGGCAGCATCACGTTCTCGACCACGGTGAGAGTGGGCAGAAGCTGAAAGAACTGAAACACCAGGCCCACGTGGCGGCCGCGCCAAAGTGCCAGGTCGTTCTCCCCCAGGCCCTCGATGGCCTTGCCGCCCACGGAGATCGAGCCCGCGGTCGGACGGTCGATCCCACCCACCATGTTGAGCAGGGTCGACTTGCCGCTGCCCGACTTCCCCACGATGGCCACGAACTCGCCGGCCTCGATGGTCAGATCGACCCCGCGCAGAGCGGAAAAGGAGCCCGCGGGAGTGACGTAGGTCTTGTGGAGAGACTGTAGTTGGATGAGCATGGCCGCGAGCGTACGAAGCCCCGCCTGAACCGAGGGTGAACGTTTCGTTCAGCCGCCGTTCAGGCGCCCATGGGCTATAACCGTTCTGGAGATCCCGCTTGCGAGTCCTGGTTGTTGAAGATGAAGCGCTGCTGTCGAAGCAGCTCGCGACCGCACTGGGCGAGGCCGGCTACGCGGTGGACTGCGCCGAAGATGGTGAGAAGGCCGATTTCATGGGCCAGACCGAGGGCTACGACGCGGTAGTCCTCGACCTCGGTCTCCCCAAGATCGATGGCCTCACACTGCTGCGGCGCTGGAGGGAGCAGGGCATCTCCGTGCCCGTGGTGGTGCTCACCGCGCGGGGGGCCTGGCACGAGAAGGTGCAGGGTATCGACGGCGGTGCCGACGACTACGTCTCGAAGCCGTTCCGCATGGAGGAACTGCTGGCCCGTCTGCGCGCGCTGATCCGTCGCTCCGCCGGCCAGATCGCGCCGGAACTGCGCTGCGGCCGCATCACCCTTGACCCGCGCAGCGCCCGGGTGGCGCTGGACGGGACCGCGGTCAAACTCACCGGCCACGAATTCCGCGTTCTCTCGTACCTCATGCACCAGCAGGGCCGCGTGGTGTCGCAGGGCGAGCTGACCGAACACATCTACGCGCAGGACTTCGACCGTGATTCGAACACCGTGGAGGTCTTCATCGCCCGTCTGCGACGCAAGCTCGGCCCTTCGACCATCGAGACGGTCCGCGGCCTCGGGTATCGCATGGGACCTGCCTCTTGAAACCAACGATTCCGCTGCGCTCGCGTCTCGTCGCCGGTTCCCTCTTGTGGACCATCGGCCTCCTCGTGGTTACGAATGTGGTGATCCTGGGCCTGCTGTTGCACAAGTACCCGGGCTGGACCATCCATTTCGCGGCCATGAGTATCGCCGCGGTGGGCCTGCTGGCCGCGGGACTCATCCAGCTGCGGAGTGTGCTCGCTCCTTTCCGGCAGCTGCAGTCTCGACTGGCCGCGGTACGCGACGGCCGCGAGCAGCGCCTCACCGGCGAATACCCCACCGAAGTGGCGCCTCTGGTCACCGACCTGAACGCGCTCCTCGACCATCGCGCGCAACTGGTGCAGCGCGCCATCTCAAAGGCGGGAGATCTCGCCCATGGCCTGAAGACGCCGCTCGCCGTGCTCGGTCAGGAAGCCGAGCGACTGAGCCGCGCGGGCGACCACGAAGCCGCGGCCATGATCGGCCAGCAGGTGGAGCGCATGCGGCGTCAGATCGACTACCACCTCGCCCACGCGCGCGCGGCGGCATCCGGATCGGCTCTTGGTGCGAATGCCTCGGTCCGCGAGTCGGCCGAGGGACTGGCCCGCACCCTCGCGAGGCTCCACCTCGAGAGGGGTGTGGCTATCGACCTCGACACCGACGCGAGCCACTGCGTGCGCGTCCAGCGCGAGGATCTCGACGAGATGCTTGGGAACCTGCTCGACAACGCCTGCAACTGGGCCCGATCACGCGTGACGCTTCTGTCCAGCGAAGTTGGGGGGACGGTCACCGTCGTGATCGATGACGACGGCCCCGGCCTTCTCCCGGAGTTGCGGGAGAAGGTGTTGCTGCGAGGCGTCCGCGCCGACGAGGCCGCGCCGGGGTCGGGCCTCGGTCTTGCCATCGTCCGTGACCTCGCCGAACTTCATGGCGGCGCGATCACCCTCGAGGACTCCGCCCGCGGCGGGTTGCGCGCGCGGCTGAGTCTGCCTTCATGCGCAGCGCCCGTCGCGCGCTGAGGGCGTTGCCGGACATCCTCGTTCCACAAACGAACACATGAGGAGCGAAAACTGCCCCTATCGAAGGCATGGCGCTTGCTGTGCTGATCGCATGGCTGCACACGCCGCGTTCAATTCGATGAATTCTTTCCGTCAGCTCACCCTCATCCTCCTCTGCCTCGGCCTCGCCTCGTCCGGTATGGCCGACGGTATCGCCGACCCGCTGTCGGCGGAGATTGCGCGCAATCAGAAACAGCTCGAAGCTCTGCCCAGTTCGCCTTTCGTGGACAGCGAGCGTCCGCGGGTGCAGGGGCAACTCGACGATGCCCTCAATATGCTGAAGGCCAATCGGGTCAGCACCGCCCTCGAATCGTTCTCCTCTGCTATTCCCGGAGTGAAGGCACTCGCCCGCGCCGGCACGGGGTGGGATGACACCGGCAAGGGCCCGGGCAAGGGCATCGACGTCCTGGCCCGAGAGTGGGAAGAGGTGGGCCGCATCATCCAGCGCGACCGGCCAGAGTTCACCACACCACGGCCGGGTGGCCAGTCGCTGTTCATCCGCGCCTTGGCCGAGCAGTCCTTCGGGCAGATCGACGAACACTACGCGGTGGCCGTCGACTACGGCCGCTACAGTGGCGTCACTTCGGGGGCCTACTACCTCGGCCGCTCTGAGGGGCATCTGGCACTCGCCCTCTTTCTCTCCAGGCTCGAGGCGCCACCGTCTCACGCCGTGCCCACACTCTCCTCGCTGGCCATGCCGATCAACCGAGTGGAGAGCGACCTCGTCAGCGCCTACGCGCGGCCGGGTTCGACCGCGCAGCACGCGAACTTCATCCTGGCCAATTCGTCCCTGAAGCTGGCCAAGGAACTCAACGAGCGCGGCTCGTACCGCGGCGCACTCGTCACACTGCTGCGCAGCCTGTTCGCCCTGACCCTTGCCACCACGCCCGCACCCGGGCCGGGGGAGGAAGCGATGCTCGCCGCCCGCGCGGATGAGCTGGCCCGGACCTTCGCCGCTTCCAACCGTGACGAGAGCATCGGCGAGGCCTTCGTCGAGAAGGCGCGCATCGCGCTCGAGAAGTGTCGGGCGGGCGGAGAGAACGCCGAGCGCGAGCGCCTCCGTGCTCTGGCCCTGCTGGACACCGTGGTCCCTCGTTACATCGAGATCATGAAGGGGCTCAAAGGATGATGCAGCGGCGCGACGCACTGAAAGTCATTGCTACGAGCGCGGTCGCGGCACTCGCCCCCGCGCCTTCGCACGCGGCCGCTTCGAAGGTCCGGGTCACACTTGTCCGCTGGCCCTACACCTGAAACCTGTCCGATCCGGCAAGTTTGCTGGCCAAGGCTGTCGTGCACTCGTATGGTGAGAAGGCCGAGTTCATCGAGGAGAACTTCTCCGCCTCCGTCCTCGCCAAGAAATTCGGCATCAAGTTCTACCCCGCGATCTTCGTTAACGAAGTCCTGATCGCCAAGCCCTCCGACTTCTTCGGCAACACCACCGGGCGATACATCCCCTGGCGGGAGCCTAAGAACCAGGAAAAGTTTCGGACCGACCTGACCCGTATGATCGACATCGCGCTGCGCGACGGATCGGCGCTCGAGAAGGAGCGCGTTGCTGCCGAGACCGAAGCGCCGTCCTCGATTCCCGCGTTGCCGGCCTTCTCGTTGAGGGACCTCACGGGCCGTGACATCGATACGAAGTCGCTGCTCGGAAGGGTCACGGTGATCGAGTTCTGGGCCGAGTGGTGCCCGCCGTGTCGCTCAACCCTTGCCTGGCTGGGCGAAGCGCAGAAGCGCTGGGGCGACAAGGTCAGAATCCTCGGCGTGGCCGTGGAATCCGAGGAAGCCAACATTCGCGCCATGGTGGAGTCGCTGAAGCTGCCTTACGCGAACGCCATGGGCTCACCGGAGATCGCCATGAAGTTCGGCGACATCGTGAGCGTGCCGACGCTGTTCGTATTCGACCGCCGCGGCAAAACGGTGCGCGTGTTCTACGGCGCCCCACCCGACTTGCACGACCGGGTTGACGCGGCGATCACAGTAGCGCTGACGTAGGCCTCCCCGCGCACCTTCTCGGCCACCCCAATGCAACGAACCAGCCGACCCAGGCGGCGGCGGTCTACTTGGCCCTTAGGACCTCGCTCGGCAGCATTCGGCTTGCCGTAATCGCCGGGACGAGTGCGGCGAGGATCCCTGCGCCCCCTACAAACAGCGCCACACCTACCCTGGTGGCAACATCGGTCCAGGCGACTCTAAAGAGGTGCTCAGCCAGGAGGCGCGACAAAGGGAACGACAGCGCGATACCCACAACGACGCCAGCGCCCACACGCAGAACGCATCTTTGGAGTAGCCAACGGATAACGCCTTGTGATGTTGCGCCGAGAGCCATTCGTATTGCGATCCCAAACCTTTGCCTGACCGTAAATTCTGCGAACGCGGAGTACACGGCGAACAGCGCCAGCGCGGAGGACGCGAGCGCAAGACCTGAAAGCAGAATGGCCAGCGACCGCACCGCCACGCTGCCACGCGAGAGCTTCGTTTTCATCTCGGAGACGGTTGCACGCGAGTCAGGTTCCACACTGAACGCAGCTGCCTCAACACCCCGTACGAGTCCATTTGGCCATCGAATCACGACACTCAGAGGATTGCTAGGTTGACTCAGCGGGGTGTAGGCGTGTAGCCCTCCAAGGCTATATAGGATCCCCGGCGGAGTCATGTCTCCGACGATGCCAATGACCTCTCGCCAGCGGTCCCCAAAGCGAACGTGCCGTCCGATCGCGGCCTCGGGTGATTGAGCTAGAAGCTTGGCCGCTCCTCTGGACAGGACAACCACGGAGGCAGCCTGAACAAGCTCATCCTCTGAGAATTCCCGTCCAACTACCAGAGCTTGTCGAATGCAGCCGAAGTAGCCCCTGCCGACCCTTGTTAAGGCGATCGTCGACACCGCGCTCGGTGCCTCGGACAGCCTGCCGAAGGTCAGACTCCCCATGAACACCCCGGTATCCGGGGGGACGCTGCTGGCAGCCGCGACACATTCGACGCCCGGCAGGCGCTGAAGATGTTGAAGGAACTCCTTGACCGGGGCGACACGTGTATCGGGCGATGAGTACTTGCTCTCAGGTAAGGCAAGCACGATCTCATGGAGCCCGTCGGCCTGGAGGCCGAAATCCAATCGCGTCCGATTCCAGAATGAACAGGCCAGCAGGGACGCCACCACGCCGAGCGCGGTCGCGCCAGCGGCGACGGTAACCAGGTGTAAATCGCCGGCCGCAGTCCAAAAGCGTCCCGCCGGCCGCGAAGGGCCGCCTCGGAACGTATCCGCCCGAGAGGCCGACCTGTCAAGGAACGACCACTCGAGGGCTGCCGCGAGGGCGAATGCGACACCACAGGCCGCGGCAAAGGGCCAGCCGCTCACAGGTGCTTCCGAAAGGAACGCGACTTGGCTGGGCAGGGCCGATTGGACCAATCGCATGATTCCAACTGCTATCGGAGCGGCCGCCAGGCAGCCACATACAATTGCGCCTCCATCACTACGCAAGGTCCACGTCAGAAGTGACCTGTCTGAAGCACCAAGCGCCCATCTCACCGCGGCCTCTGTCCGACTCGCCAGACTCTGAGAGCGGAGGAGGTGGGCAAGGTTCGATACTGAGATCAACAATAGCGCGATCGCGCCAGCGCCCGCGGCGCTCATAACTTTCAGAATGGGACTGGATGAGCTGGCGGTTGGGCTCAGGAGGAGTGCTCGCTTGTCGCTCGTTCCTTGGCCAAGCCTAGCCCAGACACGATCGACCTCTGCTTGGGCTGACTGGGAGGAGGTACCCACGCGCAGCTTCGCCACGATGTGGACGCCATTTCCAGCCGGTGGGTCCCCGAGGGGTGCCAAAATGTCGATAGGGCCACTGGGCATTGGAAGGCTATCGGTCTGCATCGGCAGGAGCCCGACGATCAGTCCCTCGCCTTCTGGGAGCGTCAGGCCCTTCCCGAGGGCGGCGCCCTCCGATCCGAAGGTGGCTCGGGCCAACTCCGGTCGAATCAGCACGGTGATGGCCCGTGGATCACTCGTGGCGGTCCTTGTGCCTTGACTGTCTCCGCTGCCCCCGCCAGTCAAGAGACTCAAGAGGCCGGGGGTGGCTCGTGCTACCTGTAGATCGCGTCGAGCCCCGCCCAAGGCGACCGGCAGCTCGTCAGCGGACATGAGCGCCTCCACGGCATCAAACTGGGCCATCCCGCGCAAGGCTTCGAACGTCGCTATCGGGGCCGGCGTGCGGAGGGACAGGCGCGTGTCCGCCTGCGAGATCCAGAAGAGCCGATGCTGATTCCACGGGTCCAACACGGCGACCACTCGACCGGCAAGGGCGAGAAACACTGCCAATAAGGCGGTGCTTATTGCGACGCTGACGCAGACGACCGCGGACTGGATGCGTCGTGCCCTCATGGTGCGGGGTCCGGCACGCTGCCTTGGCGAGGGGCCGCGTTGGAGGGCTTCCCACACCCCACGAACAAGAGAACGCTCATCGCGAACAGCAGCGCATTCAGAGCCAAGTGAGAACCGCCTTGACCGAGGCTGATGCTAAACCAGCAACCACACAGCCGGTCATCACCGCCCATGAACCGGTTCACAATCAAGGCAACGGTGAACACAAGCAATAGGAAAGCCGAAGCTCCAGAGGCAAACCGTACTGACGACCGGAATAGGAGCCCCACCGACACAGAGAACTCAGCGGCGATGATAACCGGGGCTAGGTACTGGCCGAGCGTCCAATACATAAACCGATATGAGTCGACTGCTCTGACGAATTCAGACAGATGAACTAACTTGTCAACTGTCGCGAACCCGAAGAACAGGGCAAGCGAGACCGCGAGACACCGATCTATAAAGGGCATCGACCTATCTTCCACAGGCAGCGAGTTGACCACTGTGCACCCGATCGTCGCTTGAGGGACCTTAACACGCATGCTGTTGCGGTTGGATGCGTGCAACGCGCTGCGATCCACCAACCCCCGTAGACTGAGGTTGGTGGATCGCGCGATGGTTCAGTTGGCTGCCTCCCCTACCTTCTTCATGGTGAAGGAAACATCCCCGTGAATGATGGTGCAGCCCGTTCCGGTGCCCTGACAGACGACAGATTCCGCGCTTGCCGTCGCTTCCGGTGCTGTGACAAAGGTCACTGCCACGGCTACGATCAAGGCAATCCTCAATGCGACCTGCTGTTTCGTCATTTGCTTCGACTCCTCTGGTTAGTTTGCGTTTTGAATCCGTGAACGACCACTCCTCAGCAACTACTATTCCCCTTGGAGCTTCATGTGGGCCAACACCGTGCCATCGGAGGCGATGAGGTGGCATGTGTGCCCCGGCCCCTCACACGTAGCTCCGGCACTGGCGGCGACCGGCGTTGAGCCGAGCGCACTCAACAGGACGACGGCACAACCTGCCAGCAGGAGGCCCTTCGCGACTGAGGTACTGCTCACTTTGACTGTTTCCATTTTTCTATTCACCTTCGTCATTCTGATTGGCCGAAATTGGCCACTTCTTACATCGCTCAAACGCCGATTGATACGATCCGTGGCCACCCGGCCGCAGTTATGCGCGGCAGTCGACCTCCCCAACCGCGCTCTCATCGCGGAACGCTAGTTGCCTTCCAGCTCCCCGGGGGACGCCATCTCGGAGTCCCGCCAAAACCCAAAGAAGCAGCTACCCTGCAATCGAGCCGTCGTCGACTTCGCCTCGGCTGCGAGGTCGGAGATGGGCCACCGGTACACCCCTTTCAGGCTTGCGGCCCAGAGCACGTTGTCACGCGCTGCCACCGACGTCCAGGCAACATCCCGCGGGAGGTCGAGAGAGACTAGATAGCTCCCGTCGCGCTGAGCATAAACATCGATAATGGGACCGCGGCGATCCCAGCGACGCGTCAATGAAAATAGCCGCCCCTGTTCGTCGGCCGAGAGGCTGAAACTCGCCGAGGGCCCGGGGTTCTCTACCCAACGGCGCCCTCCCCTCTCCATCAATACTGACTCCGGACCGGGCGCGATTGTGGTAGCGGCCCAGTTCAGCCTTCCGGTCGGCGCGAAGGAGGCAAGAAGTGGCAAAGGCTTTCCCGAATAGAAGATCGTCCCGCGAGCCTGTGTCATCAAACCATCCAGTGCGAGCGAACCCCGATGCTGGTCCTGAAGCAACTCACCGAAGGACATATCAACTGTGCCGTCTGCGCCTACGACGTCAAAGGGGGCCTTAAGACCTATGCGCATTACGACGAGTCGGTCTCCCCTTGGATCAAGGGGCTCCAGCCGATAGGGCTCTTCCCGGGTAACTACGGCAGTCCAAGGCGCGGTTCCGTATGTGAACGGTCTTCGCAAGCAAATCGACAATCCAGACGTTCTGTGACGAGACCACGAGATCTGACGCTGATTTAATCCCAGCCGGCGAACCGTCGAAGATCAACTCGGCCGTCGGCGATAGCTCCAGGAGGCGGTTGCGTCTTCCCTCGTCTACGAGGAAGAGGTGCCCATCGTCGGCCACGTCAATGATCGCAGGGCCGGTGACACCGTACCGCTTGGCGCAACCCTCGCCAGCGAGCTCCAGTTCTATGTGCGCCTCTTTCGGGACCTGAGGTCTCAGGGTGACGGCTAACTTCAGCTGCGTCGCTCCTGCTCTACTCACGCTTGTGGCTCGCCGCACCGCCACCGTAGCGAAGGCCATAACGGTCAAGAAGAATGCTGCATACCTTACGTGGGGAGCGACCATGAGACTTTCTAGACGATCGAGCATGGCGTTGTCAATACGTATGCGTAACGAATCAGCATATATACGATTTCAGCCGCTTGGGGTTACGGCCAGCACGTCTACGCTTCCACGGCGGCAACACCCTTGAGGGACTATCAGAACTTTGACCGCAGAGTCGCAGCTCTTGAACTTCGAGTTGCCAAAACTCGTCGCCACCGTCACCCGGCCCAGCGTGCTCAGGCCGGCGATTTCAACACGGCCTTTGCGAGGTCAACGTCAACGACGGTAGTCTTCACCATGGGCTCCTTCCACGCGCCAAACCGCGACCCTGGCACATCGAGGCCGACCGCGTCTCATTTCGGGGAGCAGTCGAGTCCGGCACCGCGCGCGACGAGACTCGTAGGCGCGGTCTCTCCGCGGCGGTCATTGAGGCTCCGATTGGGTCGATGACAGGCCCCGACAAGTACTCAGCCGGCGAACAAAGTCTGGGATACATCTACCAGGCGCGTCTCGCCCTGATGCATCTCTTGCAGCTACCAGAGGGCACCACCGTCTTCTTGGAAAAAGACGATGACCTCGATTTCATCGACGCCGACGGCGGCAAGTCCCTGGCCTCGCTCAAACACAAGGCAGATGGCGACAGGCTGACCGACCTGTCGACCGATTTCTGGAAGTCCGTCAACATCTGGCTGACGCGGTACAAACGCGATGACCGTGTGGCATCGAACCTCCGGTTCTTTCTGTTTTCCACCGCCACGGTGTCGGCCGACTCGTTCCTCGCTCGTCTCCTCCCCGCCCAGCTCGTCGCTGCCGACGATGCCGCAACACTAGCTGAGATAGCTCATTCCGTGCTCGCCAAGTCGACGTCGAAACTGATCGCGCCGATCGCAGCCGCGTTCAACGAACTGAGCGATCCCGAGAAGCAGGATTTCCTCGAACGTATCCTGATCCTCGACGGCAGCCCGCGCATCGGCGACATCCCGGCGATCATCAAGGGCAAGCACATGCGAAGCATCCGTCGCGAGCACCGCGAGTTCGTCTTCGAGCGGCTGGAAGGCTGGTGGACCGATGCTGTGATCAAGCAGTTGACCGGCGCGAGAACGGAAGGAATCTTCGGTTACGAGGTCTCAGATAAACTCTCCAACTTCGCCGAGGAATACAAGACGGACAACCTACCCATCACCTTCCGCGGAAAGGTGCCCGCCGCCGAGATCGACACCGAGGCCGATCCGCGCCTGTTCGTGGCACAACTGCGCGAGATCGGTATTTCCTCCAGCCGGATCAGGAGCGCGATCCTGGACTACTACCGAGCGTTCGAGCAGCGATCGGCCTGGGCGAGAGAGAACCTGCTGGTATCGGGAGAGGTCGAGGAGTACGAAGATCGGCTCGCCGACGAGTGGAACCGCTACAAGGATGTCGCCTTCGAGAACTTGAAGGATGACAGCGCCGAAGACGCCCTTCGCGAAGCCGGCTCGACCCTCTACACCTGGGCGGAGTTCGAGACCGGGAAAATCGAATCCCTGCGCATCCGCGCACGAGTGACTGAGGCCTATGTCCTTCGCGGCAGCTTCCACATCTTGGCCGATGCCAAGCCCGAACCTAGGGTCTACTGGCATCCTATGTTCCTCGACCGCCTCGTCGACATACTGGGGGTGGCCCAGTGAAGCTGTGGAGCCTGCGCCCCTTCGAGATTCGCAACCTCTTCAACCCCGCCTTCTGCGGTCTGGTCCTGATTTCGTGCCTTGCATGGCTACGAGGAGGAAGACGCCCGCGGCATGCCCTTCTCGCTGTCGCTGCTGGTGCTGCCTTTGTGCCTGCACAAAGATTCGCGCGAGGTGATCGCCGGCAGTCCGCGTAGCTACCTGCTCAAGACCACGGAGAAGAACCAGCAGGTCATGGTGGGCTTCGCCGACCGGGTCACGCAGATGCTCCCACATGCCTTCGAGGGGTTCGGCCTGCTGATGGAAAGGGGCTGCATCGCCGTCGCGGATGGCGGTCGCCTCCGGACCGTGCCCGACAAAGTGCGCAAGACCTTCAGCGGAACCGACGAGACCGTCTCCTGCCAGAAAGTGGCGCGCATCGTCGGAAGGGAATTTGCACGCATCGCCGACCGAGCGACCGTTTACACGACTTTCGGGATTCGTCCATGAAAATCAGATCCATCCATATCTACAGCCACGACGGCCAGCGTCGGGATCTCCGGTTCAAGGTGGACGGGCTCAACGTCATCACCGGACGCTCCTCCACGGGCAAGTCAGCGCTCTCCGAGATCATCGAATACTGCATGGGGCGCTCCTCGTTCAACGTGCCCGAAGGCGTCATTCGCGACAAGGTGGCCTGGTTCGCCGTGATCTATCAGTTCGGGAACGAACAGGTGCTAGTCGCCAAGCCGACCCCGCCCGGCGGCGGCGCCAGCTGTAGCACGGCGATGCTGCGACGGGGCGCCCATCTGCAGGCGCCCGAGTTTAGGGACTTGGCGGTCAACACCGACGACGACAGCATCGCCGAACTGCTTTCGCGCCTGCTCGGCATTCCCGAGAATCGCACCACAGTCGCGCTCGAACACAGCCGCGACAGCTACGACGCAAACGTCAAGCACACGTTCTACTATCTGTTCCAGAAGCAGGGGCTGGTCGCCAACAAGGATCAGCTGTTCTACCGTCAGAACGAGCAGTTCCAGCCACAGGCGATCCGGGATACGCTGCCGATCCTGCTCGGCGTCTCGTCCCACGAGCGCTACGAACTGGAATCCCGCCTTCGCACGGCGCAGCGGGATCTGAGGATCAACAGCAAGCATCTGGAGTTGGCCGGCGACGCTGTCGACACGGCGCACGAGCAGGCCATCGGCCTCTACTCGGAAGCCAGGACCGTCGGCGTCATCAACAACATCGACGGGAACCCGAACGCCGACGGGATCATCAATGCATTGAGGTCGGCACTGTCGTGGCAGCCCGAAACGATCCCCGACGACGACGGCAGCCGGGTTTCGCTTCTGGAGGAAGAGTTGAGCCAGTTGCGCCAGGATCGACGCGACGCCCAGACCAGGATCGACGCGGCGCGGCAATTCGCCAAGCGGGCGGGCGGCTACGAAAGTGAAGCCGCCGAACAGATAGACCGACTGTCCTCGATCAAGGCTCTGCCGAAGAACCCCGAGAGCGGCGAGTGGCAATGGCCGTTCAGCGAGCGGAACCTGGCGATGCAATCCCCGGTCGCCGCCGTTCTGCTTAACGAGCTGGAATCGCTCGACAAGGAATTGCGCATCGCCACCGGCCAGCGCCCCAGACTCGAAGCCTACCTGACCGAATTGGCCGGCAAAGCGGACGGGATCATGGGCACGATCAAGCAGAAAGAAGCTGAGCTATCCGCGGCGATCTCGGCCAACGAGGTCATCGCCCACATGGGCACACGTAACAACGCGGCTGCACGCGTGGTTGGCCGCATCAGCCTGTTCTTGGAAACGCTGCTCCCGAACGCGGATCGTGCCAGGCTGGAAGCGGAGAATCGCCGCCTCAACAACAAGGTTAAGCACCTTGAGGACCAGATCGGCGCCGACGACAGCAACGAACGCTTGACCTCGATCCTCAGCAACATCTCCGCACATGTGTCGCGGTACATCCAGGACTTCAACGCCGAGTTCAGCCCCTACCCTGCGCGGCTCAACCTACCGCAGCTGACCATCATCTTCGATCGCCCCGAACGTCCGGTCCCGATGGGCAGGACCGGGGGTGGCGAGAACCATCTGGCCTACCACCTGTCGGCATTGCTCGCTCTACATTTGTTCGCGGCTCAGAACAATCGCCCGATCCCTCGCTTCCTGCTGATCGACCAGCCGACCCAGGTCTACTTTCCGTCCGAGCAGGTCTACAGGGAGGCCGACGGTTCAGTGCAGAAGACCGAAGCCGACGCCGATCTGAATGCGGTGCGCCGACTGTTCGAGCTATTGCTGAAGTTCACCCGGGAGGATGTCCCTGGCTTTCAGTTGATCGTCACCGAACACGCGAACCTTCGTGACCAGTGGTTCCAAAAAGCATTGGTGGAGCAGCCTTGGACAAAACCGCCGGCGTTAGTTCCGGAAGGCTGGCGGGAGCGCCGATTCGGGTGATGCATTCCAGCGTGACCAACTCATGCTCTACATCGTGGTAGCCCGAGGCCAGGTGGCGCGCTGCGGTGCAACCTCGCGTCTCTGGTCGGTGCGACGACGGGGGGGGCTATTCCCAAAGCACAGGCTCTGACACCTGAGCCCCCGGTCGAAGAGAAGCGTCCCCAACCCCGCGAACTCAAGGACCTTCCCCGTGGCTGGGACGTGTGTCCCTCCCGGTCACTCTTCCGAGCCAGTTTTGGACGCCCGCGGTAGCGTCGCGGGCAGGTCGCCATCACACCACAAATGCAGAGGCACCCCTTGTGGGTGTGCCCAGGCTTCGCGCCGGCCCAAGGCCGGGCTACGCGCCCATCTACGCACGTGTGATTGTCCAAGGCACCCACCAGCCAGGGGTGCCCCAACAGGTGCCCTCTACGTCATCACAACCCCGGGTACTTGATGCTGCCCACCAACTGGGCGATGTCGGTCAGTTCGTGGCGCTTCATGTAGTCGAGGAGGCCCGCTTCGATCTCAACGTACACGGTGGGGCGGGAGAAGTTCATCGTGCCCACCTGCACCGCGCGGGCGCCGGCGATGAAGAACTCGAGGGCGTCGTTCGCGGTGGCGATACCCCCGATACCGATGATCGGGATCTTTACCGCGCGGGCGGCCTGCCAGGTCATGCGCACCGCCAGGGGCCGGATGGCCGGACCGGAGAGCCCGCCGGTGCCGAAAGCAAGTTTGGGTTTGCGCGTCTCCACGTCGATGGCGAGGCCGAGGAACGTGTTGACGCAGGAGATGGCGTCGGCGCCCGCGTCTTCGCAGGCGCGGGCGAGGACGGTGATGTCCGTGACATTGGGCGAGAGCTTGGGGATCACAGGCAGGGCGCTCGCTTTTCTCACCGCCGCCACCACCTCGTGGGTCATCCGCGGATCGGTGCCGAAAGCGATCCCGCCCGTCTTCACGTTGGGGCAGGAGATGTTGATCTCGAGGGCGTGAACGCCGGCGGCAGCACTCGCGATGCGCGAAACCTCGGCGTACTCCTCCACCGTCTCGCCACACACGTTCACCACCACCGCGGTGTCGAAGTCGCGCAGGCGCGGCAGCACCTTCTCGACGAAGGCGCGGATGCCCACTCCCTGCAGGCCGATGGCGTTGAGCAAGCCGGCGGGAGTCTCGGCGATGCGAGGAACGTCGCAGCCGTCGCGCGCGGCCAGGTACAGGCCCTTGGTCACGATGCCACCAAGCGTCGAAAGGTCGACGACGTGAGCGATCTCCACGCCATAGCCGCAGGTCCCCGAGGCCGCGAGGAGCGGGTTCTTGAGGTTCAGTGAACCGATCTGGACGCCTAAGGAGGGGGTCATGGCAGGTTCAAGTTCCTAGTGAGGCCACACCACGCGCTTCGCGTCGAACACCGGGCCTTCGGTGCAGGCGGGTCGGTTCCGCGGGCGCAGTTCGTCCGCGTCCTGGATCTTCACCACGCAGCCGAGGCACGTGCCCAACCCGCACCCCATCCAGGGATCGAGGCTCACTTCGCAGGGCAGGTCGCGCTCGGCCGCAATCTTCGCGACCGCATGCATCATGGCCTCCGGTCCGCAGGCGTAGAGCCGCGACTGGCCCTTCACCGCGTCGAGGGCTTTAAGCAGCGGTGCGGTAACGCGGCCGTTCTCACCCCGCGTCCCGTCATCGGTGGAGAGAGTGAGGGCGATGCCGCGCCGTTCCAGTTCGCCCACCAGCGGAAGTTCGGTGGCGGTGCGACCGCCATAGAAGAGGTGAAACGGGGAGCCGGCGTTCTTGAGGGAGCGGGAGAAGAGGGCGAAGGGGGCCACACCGTAACCACCGCCCACGAGGTGAATGGATTCTCCCGGCCCGGGGTCGGAGAAGCCATGGCCGAGTGGGCCAAGAACACGGGCGTTTTCGCCCTCCCGCAAGTCGAACACCGCCTTCGACCCCGGCCCCACCGCCTTCAGGAAAATGGTGAAGAGACCGGCCGCAGGGTCGGTGTCCATGATCGAGAAGGGCCGGCGGAGGATCAGATCGGTTCCAGCTTCCGGCTGGATCATGGCGAACTGACCGGCCTCGGCCTTCGCCACCTCGGGATGGGCAAAGGTGAGAAGCGCGTACGCCCCGCCGAGCGACTCGCGCCGGACCACCGAACAGAGGCGGTCGGACACAGGGGGAGCCGCGCGCTCGGTCACTTCGTTTCTGAGCCGGTCTGCGCCGGGTCGGGGCCGGCCATCGCCCTGTCCTGGAGCCGGGCCTCGAGGTCGCGCACCTTGCGGATGAGATCGGGCAATTGCTTGAGGCCGGCGCTCACCTTGAGCCAGGTCCGCGCGTCGTAGCCGGGACTGCCCGCCATGCGCGACTTCGAAGGCACTTCACCGTGGAGGCCGGACTGGGCGCTGGCGATGACGTCGTCGCCGAGGGTGACATGGTCCGCCACACCCACCTGCCCGGCGAGGATGACGCGGTGCCCGATCCGGGTGCTGCCGGCGACACCCACTTGGGCGCACAGAATCCCGTCCTCGCCGATCTCCACGCTGTGGCCCACCTGGACGAGGTTGTCGACCTTGGTGCCCCGCATGATCCGGGTGGCCCCCATCGAGGCCCGATCCACCGCGGACAAGGCGCCGATCTCCACATCGTCGCCGATCTCCACGATGCCGACCTGGGGGATCTTCACTTGCCGGCCATCCGCGTCCCGTGCGAAACCGAAACCATCGGCGCCGATCACAGAGTTGTTGTGGATGATCACCCGGTTACCCACCCGACAACCCTCGCGGATCGAAACTCCCGCGTGCAGTGTGGTGTCCTCGCCCACTGCGGCCCCCCGATAGAGGACAACGTGGGGATGCAGAACCGATCGCGCCCCGACCGATGCGCCCTCGGCCACGGAGACGAAGGCCCCCACGTGCGCGCTCGGGTCGATCCGGGCGGAGGGATGGACCTCGGCACTGGGATGAACGCCTGGGGTCTCCACCACTCCGGGGTGCAAGATGGCGGCAGCCCGGGCATAGGCCACGTAGGCGTCTTTCACCACGATGATGGCGGGAAACGACGGGGCTCCCGAGTCGGGGCCGACCAGGGAGGGATCACTCACGATCAAGGCGCTGGCCCGGCAGGACTGAAGCTGGGCGCGGTACTTCGCGTGTGACATGAACGAGATGGACCCTTGCTCCGCCGATTCGAGCGGAGCCACGCGGCTCACATCGACCGCGGAATCTCCCCGGACCTCTCCGCCCAGGCGAGGGGCGAGTTCGCTCAGCCTCAAGACTTGGCGGCCGGAGCGGGGGCGGGGGCGGGGG
>CXWL01016945.1_pt1 | contig 69216 bp, 71 predicted proteins | sample 590931 | NCBI WGS metagenome assembly CXWL01 (sample SAMEA3498368, study PRJEB10139) | groundwater metagenome | biome: water well; material: biofilm material | place: Germany | collected 2015-04-27 | reverse complement strand
AGATATTTTTCCGCAACGCCGACCAGCCCTTCGCTGTTGATGACAACATTGTGCCATTCGGTCTTTTCCTTGCGCTCGCCCGTCGCCCGGTCTTTCCAGCTTTCCGACGTCGCAATGCGCAAATTGCAAATCTTGCCGCCGTTTTGGAACGACTTCACCTCTGGGTCCGCGCCCAGATTGCCGATCAAAATGACCTTGTTGACGCTACCAGCCATATATTCTTACCCCAGTCCGAATGCCACAGCGATCCAATAGGTCGCCCCTGCTGCGCCATAGGCCAGCGCGAATAAATAGCCAACCATGAAGGCGGGCCATTTCCAACCATTTGTTTCGCGCCGCGTCACTGCAATTGTCGAAATGCATTGCGGGGCGAACACGAACCAAGCGAGAAAAGCCAATGCAGTCGCCAGCGACCAACGCGAAGAAAGGCGGTTTTGCAGGCGGTTTGCAGTGGCATCATCATCGCTGCCCTCAATTGCATAGGCAGTCGCAAGCGCAGAGACCGCTACTTCGCGCGCCGCCATGGCGGGGAGCAGCGCGATGGCGATGTCGTGATTAAAACCTATCGGTTTCACCACCACTTCCACCGCCGAAGCAATATGCCCGCCGATGCTATAGTCGAGTTGATTCGCCGCTGAACCAGCGGGAACGCGCGGAAAACTGAGCAGCAACCACAAGATGATGGTGGTGGCAAAGATGATCGTTCCCGCGCGGCGGAGGAAAACAATCGCGCGCTGCCACAGCCCCAGCAACAAATCGCTCAAGCGCGGCCATTGGTAACGCGGCAATTCCATCAACAGCGATGTATTGGCCCCGCGCGTGACGGTGCGCCGCAACAACCATGCCGCCAGCAGCGCCGCCATGACGCCCGCAAGGTAAAGGCAAAGCAGCACAAGCCCTTGTAACCCGATGCCAGGCCCGACATTGCGCGCGGGGATGAAGGCGCTGATGATGATGGCGTAGACGGGCAGCCGCGCCGAACAGGTCATCAACGGGGCAATGAGGATGGTGGTCAGTCGGTCCTTGGGGTCGGCTATCGCGCGGGTCGCCATGATGCCTGGCACCGCGCAGGCGAAGCTGGAGAGAAGGGGAATGAACCCGCGACCCGACAGGCCGACCTTTGCCATCAACCCGTCCATCAAAAAGGCCGCGCGCGCCATATATCCGCTCGCTTCGAGCAGCAGGATGAAAAAGAACAGAATAAGTATCTGCGGCAAAAAGGTGATGACCGCGCCAACGCCCGCAATCGCCCCTTCGGTAACGAGGTCGCGCCAGAAGCTCGGCGGCAGGGCGGCCTTGACCCAATCGGTCAGCGCCGCGACCCCGTCGCCCAACATGTCAATCGGTGTCTGTGCCAGCGTGAACACCGCTTGGAACATGACAAATAATATGCCCAGCAGGATGAGCACGCCCCACACAGGATGCAGCAACACATTATCAATCGCCCGCGTCCAGTTACGCGACGCGGTTTCCGAAACGATTGCGGCGCGCGCTATTGTGTCGGCCAGGGCGGGTCGCAGTTCGGGATCGCAAAGGGCAATGCCTGTCTGAACACCAGCATTCAGTGCTATGTCCAGCGACTCCAGCAACGCCTCTATCCCGCGCCGCCGCACCGCGACGGTGGCGACAACGGGAACGCCCAGCGCCTGCGCCAGCCGCTCTGCGTCCAAGACCAGCCCATCGCGTTCGGCCATATCGACCATGTTGAGCGCGACGATGACAGGCAGCCCTAGCGCCATCAATTCGAGCACGAAGCGCAAATGGTGTGGCAAATTGCCCGCATCGACGACGATAATCATCGCATCGGGACGGCGCTCGCCAGCCTGCGTTCCCATCAACACATCGTGCGTCACCGCTTCGTCGGGGCTGGACGGCGTCAGGCTATATGTGCCGGGCAAATCAATGAAGTCGATGGTGCGGCCATCGGCAAAGCGCCCGCGCCCCGAATGGCGCTCCACCGTCACGCCGGGATAATTGGCAATTTTCTGACGCGCACCGGTCAGTGCGTTGAACAGTGAGCTTTTACCAGCATTGGGGTTGCCGACCAACGCAACCAAGGGCGCAGCGACACTCATGCGGCCGTGACCATAGTGAAGGCGGCGGCGTGCGCACCGCGCAACACGACGCGCATCCGCCCGACCCGCACCGCCAGCGGATCGCGCGAAAAGAGCGAACCACGATGCAGAGCCTCCACCTCAACCCCAATATCCAGCCCGAACTCCTGTAACCGCCGCGCCTCTGCGGGGGACAGCATAGGCCAATCAACCGCAGCGATGCGGGCGGTTTGGCCAATGGTTAGGTGGTCAAGAGTGAGAGGGGTGGTGGAGTGCACTTGCGAACCATTATCATTATTGAACTATTATGCAACATGCATGTGATTTAAACCCGCTCTATCGTGGGGGATAGCGCAGCCGCCCGACAAAGCGCGCAAGGCTGGGGCGCATTTCGCGGCGCGCGCGCGCCCCCGCTTTCCATTTTTCGAACTGCATCACATTGCCGATACGGCGGCCCAAAAATGCCCGCGTGTCGGCATGGTCCTCGCTCTCATCATTGATGAACACCGCAATCGTGGAGGCATAGACGGCCGACAATGTCATCCGTTTGCTATAATGGTTGAAATCGGTCGCTGTGTCGCCAGCCAGCCGCCACATCGCATCCGCCGCGCGCCAGCCCAGCCGCGCTGCCTGTGCCACATGGTGCGGCATCGCCATGATCGATAGCGCACGGCGCAGCGATTCGCGGTAAGGGGCCAGTGTTTCCAGCCGCGCCTCGATCAGCGCCGTGATCCGCTTTGTCATTCCCATTGCGGCCAATGTTTCGCTCGGCAATTGCACCGCCATCGCCGCATCCACACGGGCAAACCATGCGTCGATCATCGCCATCGACCCGTCCTTAAAGGCCAGACGCGCCACATCGGCGTCAATATGATGCAGCACCGCCGCTGTATCGACCGCTTTGCTGCTCCACCCGTCAAAGGCGGCATTGGCGGCGACATCATGGACAAGCAATGTGCGGATTTCATCGAGCGTGAGGTCGGGCATTTGTGCACTTTGGGTCATGGACGCATCCATAACCGCGCCTGCGGCGACTGGCTATAGATTCGTTCTACGCGCAGGCAGACGGATCAGCACCAGCGCCGCCGCGACCAATGCCGCGCCAAACAGCTCTGCGCTGCCCAATCTTTCGCCATAGGTAGCCCAGCCAATCAGAGCCGACATCGCGGGCTGTGTCAGCAGTGTCAGCCCCACGACAAGCGCTGAAAAATGCGGTAGCGCGTATATGAGCAGCCCCTGCCCTACTATCTGGCTAGCCAGCGCAAGCAACAGCAAGGGTTGCCAATCGTTCGGCCAGACATTCTCGCCCAACGCCCATGCAAATAGCAACAGCGGCAACGCCCCGGCAGCAGTGGAATAGGCCAGCGTCTGCCACGGCCCTAACGCCGCGCGCGCGCGCTGAATCGTCAGCATGTAACCGGTATATAATATGCCAGCGAGCAGGCACAGCAAATCGCCTGTCAACGCCGCCTGACCATCCTGCGCGCTCGCCTGCATCACCAAAATAGCACCGCCGACGGCGAACGATAGCGCGATAGCCTCCATCCGCGTCGCCCATCGCCGCGCCGCTATCAACGTTGCCGCCGCCATGAACAGGCTAGCGCTATTCCCGAACAGCGACGCATTGGCCATTTTGGTTTGCATAATGCCGATGTGCCAACTCGCTAGATCAGCTGCAAAAAACAATCCCCCTACGACCGTAAGACATAGGGCACCGCGCCAAACAAGCGCCGTTCCACTGCGCCGTTGTTCCCAAACGCCCAGCAATAGCAACACGGGCAGCGCCAGCGCTAGTCGCCAAAAGCCCGACGCCACCGGGCCGACGTCGGCCAGCCGCACAAATAGCGGCCCCGTCGCCAGCGCGGCATTGCCGCCCAGCAATGCGGCAAAGGCAAGCGGCGCTGCCGCCTTGGGCAGTGAATAGTTTTCCTTTGCCACTGATGTGCTTGTTTCATCCATCAATCGCCCCTAACTCATCGACAAGCAATCGCAAGGAGACAAAGCCTATGCCGACCCTGTTCGACCCCATCCACTATGGCGATATTTCCGCGCCTAACCGCATTGTCATGGCCCCGCTAACGCGCGGACGCAGCGAGGGCGAGCATGTGCCGATCACGGCATTGAAGGCGGATTATTACGCACAGCGCGCCAGTGCGGGCCTGATTATCACCGAAGCCACGGGGATTAGCCAGGAAGGTTTAGGCTGGCCGTCGGCACCCGGCATCTGGTCGAGCGAGCAGGTTGAGGCGTGGAAGCCCGTAACAGAGGCGGTGCATGAAGCGGGCGGGCGTATCATCCTCCAGCTTTGGCACATGGGCCGCCTCGTCCATTCGGATTATCTGAACGGCGCTCCGCCCGTATCGGCATCGGCCACTACTGCGCCGGGTCAAGCGCATACCCCGACAGGCAAAAAGGATTATGTTGCGGCGCGCGCGCTGCGCCTCGATGAGATGCCCCGCATCATTGGCGATTACTCCCAAGCGTCGCGGAACGCCATTGCGGCGGGGTTTGACGGGGTGCAGCTGCACGGTGCCAATGGCTATCTGATCGACCAGTTTTTGCGCGATAATAGCAATTTTCGTGATGACGATTATGGCGGGCCGGTGGAAAACCGTATCCGTTTGCTGCGCGAAGTCACGCAGGCGATTGTCGATACTGTCGGTGCCGGGCGCACCAGCGTGCGGCTGTCCCCCAATGGCGAAACCCAGGGGGCCGATGATAGTAACCCTGTGGCATTGTTCACCGCTGCCGCTGCTGCGCTCGACGCCATCGGCATTGGTTTCCTCGAGCTACGCGAACAAAAACCCTATGGCATGTTTGGCCAGTCCGACGTGCCGCGCGTCTCGCCCGACATCCGCAAGGTGTTTTCGGGGCCATTGGTGCTCAATCAGGAATATCGGCTGGCCAATGCGCAAGAGGACATTGCCTCTGGCCTTGCCGACGCGATCAGCTTTGGCCGCCCCTATATCTCCAACCCCGATTTGGTCGAGCGCCTGCGCGTTGACGCGGACATCGCGCCCGATAATTTCAAGACTTGGTATTCACCCGGCGCGGAAGGTTATACCGATTATCCGGTGATGGAGGCGGTTGAGGCCTAGCTAAAACGCTGCTTGATCGCCAGCATTGCAATCGCCGCCTGTGCTGCGCCGCCGCCCTTGTCCATCTGGGCGGGGTCGGCGCGCAGCAGAGCTTGCGCCTCATTTTCGACAGTGAGGATGCCATTGCCGATTGCCAACCCATCGAGCGTTAACGCCATGATGCCGCGTGCGCTCTCCCCCGCGACGACTTCGAAATGATAAGTTTCACCGCGAATGACGACGCCAATGGCGACATAGGCGTCAAAGGCTCCGCTCTCAGCCGCCAACGCAATCGCGCCCGGCACCTCCAACGCGCCGGGGACGGTGATCGTTTCGTGAACATGTCCCGCGCCTTCAATCGCGGCGCGCGCTCCTGCGATCAACATATCGTTCAAATGCTCGTAAAACCGCGCCTCGACGATCAATATATGCGCCATCAGGGTTCCTCCCCCGGTATTGCCCGTTCGCCGACGATGTTGAGGCCATAGCCCTCCAGCCCGACCAGATTGGTGTGGCTCGACGAGAGCAGCTCCATCGCGTGCACCCCCAGATCGGCGAGGATCTGCGCGCCAATACCATAAGCGCGCAGGTCCATGCCGCCAGCCCCGCCCAGCTTTGGTGGTTCGGCGCTAAGCGCACCGGGCAGCGGCGGCATCAGCAACACAATCAACCCCGCACCTGCTTCGCCAATCGCCTCCATTGACCGTTGCAGGCGGCGTTTGCGCGGCCCCGCTTGCCCCAACAGGTCGTGAAAGACGCTGAGCGCGTGCATCCGCACTAACGTTGTGCCAGCAGGATCGACCGCACCCTTTTGCAGCACCAGATTGATCGACCCATCGACCATGTTGCGATAGGATTTCATCCGCCAGTCGCCGCCATAATCCGACGCGAACAGCTCATCCGACACGCATTCGACCAAGCTGTCGTTGCGGCGGCGATAGGCAATAAGGTCCGCGATTGTCCCGATTTTCAGGCCGTGTCTCCGCGCAAAGGGGACGAGGTCGTCCATCCGCGCCATAGTCCCGTCGTCGTTCATAATCTCGCAGATGACGCCCGATGGGTTGAGCCCCGCGAGCCGCGATATATCCACCGCCGCTTCGGTATGCCCGGCGCGGACCAGCACCCCGCCGTCGCGCGCGATCAGCGGGAACACATGCCCCGGTGTCACGATGTCGGCGCGGCCTTTGCTGGCGTCAATCGCCACCGAAACCGTGCGCGCGCGATCGCCCGCCGATATGCCGGTGGTCACGCCCTCACGCGCCTCGACCGACACGGTGAACGCGGTTTCGTGCCGCGTGCCATTGGCACGGCTCATCAACTCTAGGCCAAGTTGATCGACCCGCCCCTTGGTCAGCGTCAGGCAGATAAGGCCACGCCCGTGCGTCGCCATGAAATTGATCGCCGACGGTGTCGCCATTTGCGCGGGGATGACCAGATCGCCCTCATTTTCGCGGTCCTCATCATCGACCAGGATGAACATCCGCCCGTTGCGCGCCTCGTCGATTATCTCTTCGGGGCTGGCCATTGGCGATGCGTCGCTGCCATAGGCCAGCCATTCCTCCAGCTTGCGCAGCGTCTCCGCCGTCGGGTTCCAGTCGGGCGAATCCATGTCGCGCAGGCTGTTGGCATGGAGTCCAGCGGCGCGCGCAAGGCCGGACTTGGTGGTGTCGCCGCCCGACACTGCGGCACGGATGCGATCTATGATGGATGTGCTCATGGGCTGCGAATATCACATTATAATGTGAGAGTCTAGGGGAAGGTCACATCGTTTCCCGCATCCGCATCAGGTAGCGCGCGAGGACGTCGATCTCGATATTGACCGATTGGCCTGTCTGCCAATCGCAAAGCGCGGTGACGTCCCATGTGTGGGGGATGATGTTGAGGTGAAACACGCAACCTTGGTCGTCATCCTCAATCTGGTTGACCGTCAACGACACGCCATCGACGGTAATCGACCCCTTGGCGGCGATGAACGGCGCAAGGTCTTTTGCAACGCGCACGTTGACGCGGTGCGACCCGCCATCTTCGGTAACGGAAACCAGCTCGCCAACACCATCGACATGGCCGGTGACTATATGCCCGCCGAGTTCGTCGCCGACTTTGAGAGCGCGTTCAAGGTTGAGGCGGCGGCCCGTTTTCCACATGCCGCTGGCGGTCTTACTAAGCGTTTCCGCCGACGCATCGACCGCGAACCAATTCGCACCCTTGCCCACCACCGTCAGGCATACGCCGCTACAGGCAATCGACGCGCCGATGGCGACCCCATCCATGGCATAACCACAGCCGATGGTCAGGCGTAAATCGCCGCGCTGCTCGGCGCTACGGATTGATCCAATGTCGGTGATGATGCCAGTGAACATTGCCCTCAACCTTCTCGCATGCGCTGATAAATCTCTACGCGGTCCTGCCCTAACGCCCGCGCATCCGCAAGCCGCCAGCGGCCATGCGCGTCGCCTAGCGCGCTAAGGCCGATGTCGCCCAGCGCCGCCCGTCCACCGCCGATGAGGATTGGTGCACGATAGAGTATGAGCGTATCGACAAGGTCGGCAGCGAGAAAGGCCGATGCAGCGCCCGCGCCGCCATCAACCAACAGGTCGTTGATGCCGTCCAAGCCCGTAATGGCGCGCGGAGAGGATAAAGCTGTCCAGCCATCGGGAGCGGAGCCACTGGTCAACATCAGTCGCCGTGGCGAGCGCGCCTCTAGTCCCGCCAGACGCACATCAAGGCTGGGCGCGTCAGCCGCCCATGTACCGCGCCCGACCAATATGGCATCGCTCCGTGCGCGCAACAGATGGGCGTGCGCCCGCGCGCGTTCCCCCGTGATCCATCGGCTCAACCCATCGGCCATGGCGATACAGCCGTCGAGCGACAGGCCTAGCTTGAGCGTGACATGCGGGCGGCCCAGTGTGGCGCGCGTCCACCAGCCCGCCATCGCGGCGCGCGCAGCATCGCTCAGCACATCCTGCGTCACGTCAATTCCAGCGGCGCTCAGCCGCTCCATTCCCGCCCCGTTGGTGCGCGGATCGGGGTCGAGCGTTGCTACAACCACCCGCGCGACGCCAGCGGCAATCAGCGCATCGGCACAAGCCATCCCACGCGCGCTTTCATGGGCACAGGGTTCGAGCGTGACATAGGTGCATCCGCCGCGCGCAGCCCCACCCGCCTGTTCTAACGCCATGGCTTCGGCATGGGGGCGGCCGCCGGCCTGGGTCCAGCCGCGCCCGACGACATGATCGTCGTTAACAATGATGCATCCGACATTGGGGTTGGGGGTGGACAGGCCGCGACCGCGCGACGCCAGGGTAATCGCGGCGGCCATCCAGCGCGCATCATCATGCGGTGAGGGACTATCGCCCATCAACGCACTGGCGCGGCAGGTATAGGCGGCGTTTCCGGCTCTGCTCTCGGCAGTGGCGGGATCGGGCGGCCAGCGGCGCGGGCTTCGGCCAGATCGCTCAATGCTTGGTCGATGGTTGCCCGGGCCTCGTCAAACTCGCTGCGCGCCCCAGCCGCGTCATAACCCTGCCCCAAAGCCTTGGCAAAGCTGCCATAGGCGTTGCGGCGGCGCTCGTTGCGGTCATTGGCTTCGCGGGCGCGGACCAGCCAGTCGTGGCGCACGTCAAACTCGGACCGATCGGCGGGCCAGCTTTGGACATATTGGATGGTGCGTTTGGGCTCCTCAACCTGATAGACCGAGTGCATGATGAAATAAAACACAATCAACGGGATGGTGATGGCAAGCCCCAGCGCAGACCAGCGGTGTGGCCTGTCGGTGCGGATATAATCCCACAGGTCGCGGAATCCGCCGCTTATGTCAGGCATCGCAAACATCTTCATTTTTGGTAACGACTCCCTCGCCGCTATGCTGCGACGAGGGGCTATTAGCTGATCATTGGTCGATGCGAAAGACGACGGTTTGGGTCAGCCTACTTTCCATCGCTACGCCGTTCCGCGTGGCCGGTTCAAACCGCCAACGGTTCAGTGCCTGATTCTGCGTGGCGCGGAAAAAGGCTGGGTCGGTGCAGCCCATATCGCGCACCGCACTCACCCGGCCCGAAGGCGCGATGGTGACGCTGACCGGACAGCGGCCCTCCACCCCTTCGCGTTGCAGCGCGGCTGGATAGGGCGGCTGAAAGCTGCTGGCAAAGCGCGGGTTGCGGCGCGCGGCGGTGAAGAGGGGCGGCGGGGTGACAATCTCGTTTATGTCCCCGGCTCCGCCTCCCGATCCTATGCCCCCCAACGTTGGAATGGTGAAGTCTATGGGGTCGACAATCACTGGGCCTTCGGTGGTGATCGGAATATCCAATTTTGGCCTTGGTGTGGTCAGGACGGGGTCGTGACGGGGCGCGTCGGGTTGGGGGTCTGGTTCTGGCGGCACCGGAAGGGGGACGTGGGTTACTTCAATGATTGGTGGGCCAAACGGAATCACCTCCGGCGCGACCAGCGCGGTCATCAACCCCGCGACCACTATGCCGACGCTGCCCAGCGCCAGTGCCGCAGAGATGGTGCGGTGCCGTCCGCCGGACTGATACAGCGTCGGGCCGTTGGTTGCGGCGGGGGCAGGGACGGCAACCCAATTGTTCGGATTGGCGATGATGCTCAATGCAATGACCATGATGAAACTCCTCTCTTCCCTTACGGCATGAAGGGCTTATGCCCAGCATCGCCGCAAGTAATAGAATGTTACAACATTACATTCTTGTCAAGCCAAAACTCAATCATAGTGGTTGAGAAGTCGTTCTAACACCTCCCCGGGGCGGGGAGGGGGACCGCCAAGCGCAGCTTGGTGGTGGAGGAGTTGGGCTAGAGTCTGTTCGGATTAGATTGAATCAGAACAGACTCTATTTTTCCTTGTTTTCCGCCTTTTCCGAACCGTTCGATGTTTCCATCTCACTCGAAAAGGCTCTAAGGCATGCTTTGGTACGCTGCCCGTGCTCCGGCTTTAGGCCGGAGCGTTGGCCGACAGGCGCTGTGGCTCAATGGCCAACGCTCCGGATCAAGTCCGGAGCGCAGATGGTGCTCTCTTCTTCGTGGCTTTGTGTGAACACATTATCTCTACCCTTCCCCTAGCCAAGGCTAGCGTGCGGAGACACAAAGCCTCTCCACCGCCGCCTCGCGCCCGATCAGCGGCAACAGCGCGCGCATGTCCGGCCCCGATGTGCGGCCCGTCAGCGCGAGGCGCAGCGGATGGAACAGCGCCTTACCTTTTCGTCCCGTTGCGGCTTTGAGTGCATCAGTTAGCGCGTGCCACGGGTCGGCGGACCAATCGAGGGTGGCCGTAATCTGCGCCGCTGCTGTCAAAAATGCGCCATCCTCTGCATCCAGCGAAGCCGTATCAATTGGCCCCGTCACCACGCCCCACCAATCATTGGCCTGCGCGACTGTTTCCAGATTGGGGCGGATGGCGTTCCACGCCGCCTCGTCCATTCCGGCGGGCAGCCGTGCCGCGACCGCCGCAAAGGGGAGCTGGTGGATGATCCGTGCGTTGAGCTGCGCCAGTTCGCCCTCGTCAAAGCGCGCGGGCGCACGGCCAAAGCGCGCGAAATCGAACGACGTAATCAACGGCGCTGCATCGACAAATGGCTCAACCGGATCGGAGGTTCCAAGCCGCGCCAATTTGGCCAGCAACGCCTGTGGCTCGATGCCAATCTCGCGGAAATGATCGACGCCCAGCGAGCCGAGCCGCTTGGACAGCTTGCCCTCATTGCCCGTCAGCAACGCCGCATGGGCAAAGGCGGGCACGCCCCCGCTAAGCGCGCTGAACATCTGAATCTGCGTTGCGGTGTTCGAGACATGGTCCTCGCCGCGCACGACATGGCTGATCCCCATATCAAGGTCGTCGATGGCGGAGGGCAACATATACAGCCAGCTGCCATCGGCGCGGCGGACCACGGGGTCGGACAGCAAATGCGGGTCGAAATGCTGGTCCCCGCGCACCAGATCATGCCAGATGATCGGCGTGCCATGGTCGAGTTTGAACCGCCAGTGCGGAGCTACGCCACTTGGTGCGGGGGCATCGGCGTCTTTGCGCTCATATACGGGGGGCAACCCGCGAGAGAGCAATATCTTGCGGCGAATATCCAGCTCTTCTGCCGTTTCGTAACAGGGGTATATCCGTCCCTGCGCGACCAGCCGCTCAAACGCTTGCTCATACAGCGCAAAACGCGCCGATTGGCGTTCCTCGCCGTCGGGGGTCAGGCCAAGCCAGTCTAAATCGGCGCGGATAGCCTCGACAAAGCGTTCTTCGGACCGTGCAGCATCGGTATCGTCAATCCGTAGCATGAAGCGCCCGCCATTGGCCTTGGCGAACAGCCAATTGTGGATCGCGGTGCGGATGTTGCCGACGTGCAACATGCCGGTGGGCGACGGGGCGAAACGGGTGATGATGGTCATGGCCAAGCGCTATAAGCATTTTTCGCACTATCGCTAGTGGATTGGATTTGACATTTGAGCCCCATAAGCGGCGAGCATGTCCATCAAATGTCAAATTCATAAAATCCACTAGAAACAAATATTTAGCTAGTGGTTCTTTGATTCCGACATTTGCTCGCACCCATGCCGCAAAGGGATGCAAATGTTGGAATCGAACCACTAGAATAGCATTGCGCGGGGTTAACGCTTTATTCGCCACCAAGGCTTTAGACCTTCTGCTATGGGATGGGGCAAAATATGGCATGAGCGGCTGTGGCCCGCAGTCCCGGCGGAAATCCGCGACGAATTGGCGCTGCTGCGCTATTCGCGCTTGGTCGCCCAAATACCCATATTATATGTGACATTGCTGTTTGTCGTTCTCACTGCGTTGCAAGCGGCCAGCGCAGATGCGCCGCTTCTGATCCGTTTCGTGCTTCCGGTCGTTATAACAACATCCGCATTTGGCCGATTATTGTGGTGGATACGGCAGGAAAATGTGGTGGTCAGCCCACAGCAGGCCCGCCGCCAAATTACACGCATGATGGCCGTTTCTACGGTCATTTCATCGCTGTGCAGCCTGTGGTGCGTTATCAGCTGGTCGATCTCGGTGCCCGGCGAACGGGCCTATTTCCCGATGATGCTGGCGATGGGGTCATTATCGACGGCCTTTTGCCTGTCGGTCATTCGCGGGGCGACGCTTTCCAACCTTGGCGTCACCTTGGTCCCCATTTCGATTATGCAACTAGCGACCGGCACGCAAATGGACATGATCGCGGGGGCTGTAACGCTCATCGCCGCTGCGTTCCTGTTGCGGCTCATCCTCCAGCAACATCAACAGTTGATCGACCTGTTGGTGCTCAAACATCATTTGCGCGAACAGGCCAACACCGATCCGCTCACCGGCTTGCGCAACAGGCGGGCCTTGCTGAGTGCGATGCATGGCGCGGATCCGGCCGAACCGATGGCGCTGGCTCTGGTTGACCTTGACGGGTTCAAACCGGTCAATGATGCGCACGGTCACGGTGCAGGAGACGAGCTGTTGGTGCAAATAGCGCAGCGGATGCTCGCCGCCTGTGGCCGGGGTGCGGTTGTCGCGCGCGTTGGCGGCGACGAGTTTGCCATTTTCGTGCAAGGCGAAACGGCGCAGGAGATGCGCGGGCGCGTTGACCATATGCTTGCCTCGCTCGCCAAACCCTTCCTTATTGCAAAGGCGCGGCTGACCATCGGTGCCAGCGCCGGAATCGCCGGGTCACCAAGCGATGCCGTGGATGCCGAAGCGCTGATTGCTGCCGCAGATCGCGCGCTCTACGCTGCCAAAGACTTGCAACGCGGATCGGCGCAAGCTGCTGCTGCAAGTCCGCCATCACCCTGTCCGGCCATCACCCTGTCCGGAACGCGTGGGTGATCGGGTAACGGCACCCCCTTTAAGCAGCCAATGGCTCGACATCGGGCTGTTCGTGAGACAAGGCCGCTGCCAGTTCGTAATTTGACTGTAGCCCCATCCAGAAGCGCGCGGTGCTCACGCCTGCGCGTTCAAGCCGGATAGCGAGCTCGGGGCTGATCCCCGCATGGCCATTGACAACGCGCGAGAGAGCCACGCGCGACATACGAAGCTTTTGCGCTGCTACAGTCACACCTAGGCCAAGCGGTTCGAGCACATCATCGCGTAGCATTATGCCAGGGTGGGGGGGCGTTTTCATCATCGTCAACTGTCCTTCAATGATAATCCTGATAATCAACGAGTTCGACATCGTTGCCGATAAAGTGGAACGTCACTCGCCAATTGCCGTTGACCCATATCGACCAATGTCCTTGCAGCTCACGCTTGAGCATATGAAGCCGATATGAGGGCAGCGAGAGGTCATCCGGCCCCACCGCAACGTCGAGCGCCGCTAATATGCTGAGCAGCTTTTTTGTGTGCGCCGCATTCACCCCGCGCGCCGAGCCTGTATCGTACAGAATCTTCAAGCCCTTATTGCGAAAGCTGACAATCATTCACGATTCATATCGTGTAACGATACAAGATGCAAGCCCCATCATCCTGTCCGAAAGGCGTGGGTGATCGGGTAACGGCGGTCGCGCCCGAAATTGCGGCTGCCCAGCTTGACACCCGGCGGCGCTTGCCTGCGCTTATACTCGGCAATCGCCAGCAGTCGCTCGATTCGCACCACGACATCGCGGTCAAAGCCGTGGCGTGCGACGACGTCATCGACCGAGAGCTCTTCCTCAACCAGCCCCTGTAACATCCGGTCGAGGTCGCTATAGGGCGGCAAGCTGTCCTCATCCTTTTGGTCGGGGCGCAGCTCTGCGCTGGGCGGTTTGTCGATAATGCTCATCGGCATAACGGGGTAAACGGGGTTGAGCGAGCCGCGCGGCACATGCGCGTTACGCCAGCGGGCGAGAGCGAACACCGTCGTCTTATACGCATCTTTCAGCGGGTTATACCCGCCCGCCATGTCGCCATAGATGGTGGCATAACCGACGCTCATCTCGCTCTTGTTGCCGGTGGTCAGCAACATCGGCCCGAACTTGTTCGACAGCGCCATCAACGTTACGCCGCGAATCCGCGACTGCACATTCTCTTCCGTCGTGTCATATGTGGTGTCGGCAAAGCTGCCCTCCAGCATCGTATCGAACGCCTCGACCGCCGGGACAATCGAAATGACCTCGTGCCTGCACCCGATCATGTCGGCGCACGTCGCCGCGTCATCGAGGCTAAGCTGGCTGGTGAAACGGCTTGGCAGCATCACGCACCACACGCGCTCCGGCCCCAGTGCATCGGCGGCAATCGCGGCGCAAATCGCGCTGTCTATCCCGCCCGACAGGCCCAGCACGACGCCGGGAAAGCGGTTGCGGTTCACATAGTCGCGCAGGGCTAGGACCATCGCGCTATAAATGTCGGCGGGATGCCCTTCCCACGCCGCTAGCGCCCCTGGCTGGCACGACCAGCGCCCATCACCGCCCCGCTGCCACTGGGTGACCCGCTCCTCTTCTTCCCAGTCTTTCAGTCGGTGGACAGCCGCGCCTGCGGCATCGAGGACGAACGAACAGCCGTCAAACACCAGTTCATCCTGCCCGCCGACGCGGTTGAGATAGGCGATGGGCAGGCCGGTCTCATTGACACGTCGCGCTACGACTGCGGCGCTGCGGTGGTCATCCTTGTCAATTTCATAGGGGCTGCCATTGGGCGAGATGAGGATGTCCGCGCCCTCACGCTTCAGCCTATCGCACACCGTGGGGTACCAAATATCCTCGCAAATCGGCACGCCAATTTTGACGCCGCGAAAGGGGAGCGGGGATGGGAGCGGCCCGCTCGCGAACAGGCGTTTTTCATCGAAAGTGCCGTAATTGGGCAGTTCGTGCTTGAGTGTAGTCCCCACCACCTGCCCGCCATCGAGCAGCACCATCGCATTGTATAACAAGCCGCCCTGGCGCAGAACGGTGCCGACCAGCATCGCGGGGCCGCCGTCCGTCGTTTGCGCCGTCAGTACGTCCAATGCCGCATCGGCGCGATCATGCAAGGCGGGTTTGAGCACCAGATCCTCGGGCGGATAGCCGATCAATTGCAGTTCGGGATAGACGATCAGGTTGGCAGTGGGGTGCCGTGCACGAGCGTTAAGCATCGCAGCGGCATTGGCGGCGATGTCGCCGACGCTTTGGGTCAATTGGGCGAGGATGATAGTGAGTGCATCGGTCATCCATCAGCTTTAGTGCTGATTGCCCGCGCGGGGAAGTGCGTGTAGTTCATCTACATGAACGACCCCAAAATCATGGCGACTGTGGCACTGGCGGGCGTTTTCATAGCGCTGGCCTTGCTTGAGGTCTGGCGGCCGGTTCGCGCGGCGCAGCGCGGGCGGTGGCCGGTCAATCTGGGGCTTGGTGCGCTGTCGCTGCTGATCGGGCGATTGTCGGGGATTATCGGCCCGCTGGCGGCGGCATATTGGGCGCAGGCGCATGGGCGTGGCCTGTTCAATCTCATCGAAGCACCAATCTGGCTGGCCATCCCCGCGACGATCATCATCATGGATTTCGCCATCTATTGGCAGCACCGCGCGATGCACATCATTCCATGGGGCTGGGCGCTGCACCGCCTCCACCACGCGGACACAGGGTTTGACGTGACCACGGGGGTGCGCTTCAACCCGGGTGAGGCGCTGGTGTCGATGCTGTATAAGGCGGCCATCGCGGCTGTGCTCGGTGCCAGCCCGCTCATCATCATCGCATTTGAGACCTATCTGGCGCTGTTCAGCCTGTTCGAACATGCCAATTTGCGGCTGCCGACAAAGCTCGACTCCGCGCTCCGGCGTTTCTGGGTGACGCCATCAGTGCATAGCATCCACCACAGTGCGCATGGACAGGATCATAATCATAATTTCGGTTTCGCTATCGGCCTGTGGGACCATGCGTTCGGCACCTATCAATCGGGCGCAAGCGGCCCCAACATAGGGCTTCCACAACACGGCACTGGTGGTTAAGGCAACGGCAATCGCAAACGGGTCAGATGGGTCGCAAACAACATGAAATTAATGTCGGGCAATGCCAATTTACCGCTCGCCGATGCCATATCGGAGTATCTGGGCTTACCGCTGACCGATTGCAGCGTGCGCCGCTTTGCCGATGACGAGATTTTCGTCGAGATTCACGAAAATGTGCGCGGCGAGGATATGTTCCTGATCCAATCGACCAGCCACCCCGCCAACGATACGTTGATGGAAATGCTGATCATGATCGACGCGTTGCGCCGCGCATCGGCCAGCCGCATCACCGCCGTCCTACCTTATTTTGGCTATGCTCGCCAAGACCGCAAACCGGGCCCGCGCACGCCGATCTCCGCCAAATTGGTCGCCAATATGATTACCACCGCTGGCGCTGACCGCGTGCTGACGGTCGATCTGCACGCCGGGCAGATTCAGGGCTTTTTTGATATCCCGACCGACAATCTGTTCGGCGCGCCGGTGATGAGCGCCGACATACTGGCGCATTATGGCAGCGAAAGCCTGATGGTCGTGTCGCCCGACGTCGGCGGCGTCGTGCGGGCGCGGGCGCTTGCCAAACGGCTCGATGACGCCCCGCTCGCCATCGTCGATAAACGCCGCGAAAAAGCGGGCGTGTCCGAAGTGATGAACATCATCGGCAATGTCGAAGGGCGCTTTTGCATCCTCCACGATGACATGGTCGATTCGGGTGGGACATTATGCAACGCCGCCGAAGCGCTCAAAAAAGCGGGCGCGTCCGAAGTCGTCGCTTACTGCACCCACGGCGTCCTGTCAGGCGGCGCGGCGGAACGTATCGCAGGATCGGTGCTCAAGGAATTGATCATCACCGATTCGATTCAGGCGACCGATGCGGTCAGCGCCGCGCCCAATATCCGCCATTTACCGATTGCCCCGCTGCTGGGCGAAGCGATCCGCCGCATCGCCGATGAAAGCTCGGTCAGCAGCCTGTTCGACTAGCCAAGTCATCATGGCCAAAACGCTCATCCTCTTGCCGCAAAGCGATTTTGACCCGACCGAGGTGGCGGTGCCGTGGGCGGCGCTGATCGAGGCGGGGCACAAGGTCGTCTTTGCAACCGAAAGTGGCGCAGCGGCGACATGCGATGCGGTGACGCTGAACGGCGAAGGCTTGCCGTGGCAGGCGCGATCAATGACCGCGTGGCCCGAGAATGCGGCGCTCTATGCGCAAATGGCTTTGAGCGACGCCTTTCGCTCCCCCATATGCTGGGCCGATGCGCATAAGGTCGACTATGCGGCCGTTCTGTTCCCCGGTGGCCATGCGAACGGGATGCGCCCCTATTGCGAGAGCAGCGACATCCACCGCGTCGCGCGCGAAGCCTTTGCGTCGGAAAAGATTGTCGCCGCGATCTGCCACGGCGTCTTACCCTTGGCGCGGGCCAAGGCAGCTGATGGCACGCCGTTGCTGCGCGGGCGCAAAACAACGTCGCTGACCGCACGGATGGAAAAACTGTCCATCATGCTGACTAAGCGAGCGATGGGCGACCATTATCAAACCTACCCCGATACGGTGGAGGCGGAGGCACGCACGGCACTGGGCGCGAGCGGCGACTATCAGGTCGGCCCGCTCATTCCGCGCTATGCGACGGTTGAGCGCCGCAACATCGGCTTTGTGGTTGAGGATGGCAATTATATCAGCGCGCGCTGGCCGGGCGATGCGTGGACGCTGGCGGCGCGGCTGTGCGAGAAGCTTGAGCTTGCGTGGGCATGAGCGACGACATCGCTTTGGCGCACGCGCTGGCCGACGCAGCCGGGGCGGCGATCCGCCCCTATTTTCGTGGGGACTTGGGGCTGGAGCATAAGGATGATGCGACACCGGTAACGCTTGCCGACCGCGCTGCCGAAGCTGCGATGCGGCGGATATTGACCACGCAGCGTCCCCGCGACGGCATCATCGGCGAAGAATATGGCACTGAACGGGGCGGCGCGGCGCGGACATGGGTGCTCGACCCGATCGACGGCACCACCAGCTTTGTCGCAGGGCGCGCGATATTCGGCACGTTGATCGCGCTGTGCCAGGACGGCTTCCCGATTCTGGGGGTCATCGACCAGCCTATTACGCGCGAACGCTGGGTCGGCGCGGTGGGTAGGCCGACACTGTTCAATGGCAGGTCCGTCCGCGCCCGCGCATGCGCCGCGCTTGGCGACGCTTTGCTCGCCACCACCAGCCCACATCTGTTCAGTGCGCATGAGGGCGAGCATTTCCTCAATCTGGCGGGAAAGGTTGCGCAACGCCGCATCATCTATGGCGGCGATTGCTATAATTACGGCCTGCTCGCGTCCGGCCATGTTGATATTGTCTGTGAAGCGAGTCTGAAACTGCACGACTTTGCGGCGCTGGTTCCGGTGGTCGAGGGCGCAGGCGGCATGATGACCGACTGGAACGGCATGCCGCTCAATGCCGACAGCGCGGGTGATGTCATCGCGCTCGGCGACCCTGCACGGCTCGACGATGTGCTGGAGGCGTTAGCGTGCTCACACTGAAGGACGGCGAGGTTAGCGCGTCCTGCTACATCGCTCCGCATCCACGGCTACGTCCCTATCTCACGACCTATTACTTCACGGTGATGGAGAGCGGGGACGGTGATGAGCTGTGCGATTGGATGAACCCCGAATGGGCCAGCGTGCGCTATGCCTATCGCGGCGAAACGCGCGGCAGCGTCCATCCCGATCCGATGGCACCTATTCCGCTGGCGCATTTTGTCGGGCCGACGACGCGCGCGGGGCCGTTCGCTGCGCACTCCGCCCAAGTCGCCAGCATTGGTTTTCTCCCCCTCGGCTGGCGGCGTTTCATCCGCGAACCCGCTAGTTTATGGGCCAATCGCATCGGTGCGGCCAGCGAAGTGGACTCGATCATCGCACTGGGCGCGATATGGGACGATGTGGTGCAAGCGGGCACCCCGCAGGCCATCTCTGCTCTGTTCGACCGGATATTGCTTGCCGCGCTCGATGCACCTGCTTTGGTAAGCGATGAGGAGGAAGCGCGGATTAACGCGGCGCATACCGCGCTGATCGACCCCGATATTGCCACCGTTGCGGCGCTGGGAGAGCGTTTGGGACTGACGCCCAAGCAATTGCACCGGCTGTCGCTGCGTATATTCGGCTTTCCGCCCAAAACATTGATGCGCAGACAGCGCTTCATCCGCACGCTCGCCGCGTGGATGCGCGACCCGGCAGGTAACTGGAGCGGCGCGCTCGACCTGCATTATTATGATCGCTCGCACTTTAACCGCGATTTTCAGGCATTTTTCGGGATGAGCCCCGGGCAATATCGCCTACACCCGCACCCCATCATCGGCGCCGCGATGCGCGCGCGGCTCAAGGCGCTGGGGGAGCCGTTACAGGCGCTACAGGCTCCGCTGTGATGGCCGGATCGGCTTCTCGTGCATTCACACGTTCTGCACGCTGCGCCAGTTTGCGGGTGACATAGCCCGCTGCCACCGCCGCGCCGATGGCGACCACGCGGCGCGGCAATAATTTGCCTGCAACATACAGGCTCGCTGCACCGACCACCGCGCCAATGATGGGGTCTTCGGCCTGTGCGCGCGCTGCCTTGCTAGCCTTGCCGCCCAGCGCGCCGCCCATGGCGCGGCCAATTTTACTCGCTGGACCCGTCAATTTACCCGGCTTTGCCATCATGCGCTTCCTGTCATCATTGTCGGGTCAATCAACCTATCGAACATATCGGCATCGATGGTCCCCAGCGCAAGCGCGGCTTCGCGCAATGTTGTCCCTTCCGCATGCGCTTTTTTGGCGATAGCAGCGGCGGCATCATAACCAATCGCGGGGGCGAGCGCGGTCACCAGCATCAGCGACCGCTCAACGTGGCGCGCAATCACCGCCTCGTCCGCCTCCAGCCCGTCGATGCAATTGGCCGCAAAAGTCGCCATGCCGATGCTCAGCAGCTCGATGGACCGCAGCACGTTCGCGCCGATCATCGGTTTGAAAACATTGAGCTCCAACTGTCCCTGCATCCCCCCGATGGTCACCGCCTGATGGTTGCCGATCACCTGCGCGGCGACCATCGTCACCATCTCGCACTGGGTCGGGTTGACCTTGCCCGGCATGATCGAACTGCCGGGTTCGTTTTCGGGTAGGCGCAGCTCGCCAAGGCCCGCACGCGGACCGGAGCCGAGCAAGCGTATATCGCTCGCAATTTTATTGAGCGTTACAGCCAAACCATTGAGTGTGCTTGAAAAAGATACTAATGCATCGTTGCTCGCCAGCGCTTCAAATGCGTTCGGTGCGGTTTCAACGTCGATGCCGCACCCCGCGCTCAATGCGCGCGCCATATCCGCGCCGAACCCGGCGGGTGCGCCCATGCCAGTGCCAACAGCCGTGCCGCCTTGCGCCAATTTTTGCACATCATGGGCGATACTGCCTTCTATTCGCGCGCGCGCCGCAACCAACCCTGCAACATAGCCGGAAAACTCCTGCCCCAGCGTCAACGGCGTCGCGTCTTGCAAATGGGTGCGGCCGATTTTGACGATATGCCCCCACGCAGCTACCTTTGCCGATAGCGCGTCGGTCAAGCGGACGAGCGCAGGGATGAGCCTTTGCTGCGTTTCCATCGCCACCGCGATATGGATGGCGGTGGGAAAGCTGTCGTTCGAACTTTGCCCCAAATTGACATGGTCATTGGGATGGACTGGTGCCTTGCCGCCGCGCACTCCGGTCAGCGCTTCGTTGGCAATCCCCGCTATCACTTCATTGACGTTCATATTGCTCTGGGTGCCGCTGCCGGTTTGCCAGATGGCGAGTGGGAATTGGTCGTCATATGCGCCTGCAATCACCGCCTCGGCTGCCGCGTCGATGGCGTCCGCAAGTGCTGCGTCAAGCCCATGCGTTCGGTTGACCTTTGCCGCCGCTTTCTTCACCCGCGCCAGCGCATGGATGATCGCTATTGGCATCCGCTCGTTTGGCGGAAAGGGGAAATTGGTGATGCTCCGTTGGGTCTGTGCGCCCCAATAAGCGTCGCTTGGCACCTCTATGCCACCGAAGCTATCGCTCTCGGTGCGGGTCGCGGTCATTTCTTGCGCCCGAAATCCACCGTAACAACGTTGGAGCCATCATCTGCGGACTGGACCACTGCGTCATTTTCTGCCGCGTCGTGCGCGGGCAGTTCCGCTACCGCAGCATCAACCTGAAATTGCAGACCGAAATCAACCGAGGGATCGACAAACGCGGTGATTGCGGAAAAGGGGATGTGGAGCATGCTGCCAACCTGATTGAACGACAGCCCGACCGAAAATCCGACCTCGTTGACTGACAAATCCCAGAAACGATTCTCCAGCACTATCGTCATTTCATCGGGGAAACGGGCGATCAAATGCGCGGGAATATCAACGTCCGGCGCCTGTGTTTTGAATGTGATGTAGAAATTATGCCCACCGGGAAGCGTGCCGCCCTTGTCGGCCACTTCGCCCAAGACGCGGCCAACGACTGCGCGCAGAGCCTCCTGCACGATTTCGTCATAGGGGATCAGGCTCTCGGGGACTTCTTCGCTCATGCCCCTGTGGTGGACCGAGTGGCCGCACTGGGTCAAGTATGATTTCATTATTTTGCACGATTGCTTGGCCTTGCCACAACGTCTAACGGGGCACCATGCGCACAGCCACCATCACCCGCGACACCCGCGAAACGCAGATCAGCGTTACCGTCAACCTTGACGGCACAGGTTGTTATGTCGTCAAAACGGGCATCGGCTTTCTCGACCATATGGTCGAACAGGTGGCGCGGCATAGCTTGATCGACATCGACATGAGCGTTGCGGGCGATTTGCATATCGACCAGCATCACACGGTCGAAGATAGCGCGCTGGCGCTGGGCGAAGCCATGGCGCAGGCACTGGGTGAAAAACGCGGTATTGTCCGTTACGGCCATGCCTATGCGCCGATGGACGAAACGCTATCGCGCGCTGCACTCGACATATCGGGGCGTCCGCATCTCGTGTGGAAATCTGGGTTCACACAGGAACGTCTGGGCGAGATGGACACCGAACTGTTCAGCCACTGGTTCGCCAGCTTTGCCCAAAGCGCAGGGCTGACGCTGCACCTTGAAACGCTCTATGGCGAGAATAACCACCATATTGCCGAAAGCCTGTTCAAAGCGCTGGCGCGGGCGCTGCGCGCTGCGGTGGCGATTGACCCGCGCGTCGGCGACGCGGTGCCTTCGACCAAGGGCGTGCTCTAGGCCGACATGACTAGCGTCGCACTAATCGACTATGGCGCGGGCAATTTACGATCATGTGCCAATGCCTTGCGCGCGGCCGGGGCGAGCGATGTGGCCGTGACGGCTGACCCCGATGTCGTAGCGCGGGCCGAGCGTATCGTCTTGCCCGGCGTCGGAGCGTTCAAACATTGCATCGACGCGCTTCGGGCCATCGACGGACTGGTCGAGGCGATGGACGCACGCGTGCGCGGCGATGGCGCGCCGTTCCTTGGCATATGCGTCGGGATGCAATTATTGGCCGATGCGGGCGAGGAACACGGGCGTCATGCGGGTCTTGGCTGGGTTGGCGGCACGGTGCGTGCGCTTTCTTGCGCTTCTCCCGATATCCGCATTCCGCATATGGGGTGGAATGACGTGCTCCCGACCAGCGATCATCCGTTAATCCGGCGCGGCGAAGCCTATTATTTGCACAGCTATGCCCTGACCGATTGCCCCGCCGATGCGCTTCTAGCCGCCAGCGACCATGGTGGGGCATTCACTGCCGCCGTGGCGCGCGACACTATCGCCGGGGTGCAATTTCACCCCGAAAAGAGCCAATCCTATGGCATCGCCTTTTTGCAGCGCTTTTTGGCGTGGCGGCCATGATTATCTTTCCCGCCATCGACCTTAAAAACGGCCAGGTCGTCCGCTTGGCCGAGGGGGATATGGCGCGCGCCACCGTCTATGGCGACGATCCGGCGGCGCAGGCGCGGGCATTCGCCGATGCTGGGGCCATGCACCTGCATGTCGTTGATTTGGACGGTGCCTTTGCGGGATCAAGCGTCAACGGCGCGGCGGTGGAGAGCATCATCGCCGCCTTCCCCGGCAAGGTGCAGGTCGGCGGCGGCATCCGCACCCGCGCCAATGTTGATCGCTGGCTGGCGCTGGGCGTTGAGCGCATTGTCATCGGCACAGCGGCGCTCAAAGACCCGGCGTTAGTGCGCGAAGCAGCGGCGGCGTTGCCCGGGCGGATTGTGGTTGGCGTCGATGCGCGCGATGGCATGGTCGCCACCGAAGGCTGGGCCGATGTGTCGGATGTTCCCGTTATCGACCTTGCGCGCAGGTTCGAGGATGCGGGCGTTGCCGCTTTACTGTTCACCGATGTCGGACGCGACGGGATGCTCACCGGTTGTAATGTTGATGCGACTGTGACCCTCGCGCGCGCCGTCTCCATTCCCGTGATCGCGTCGGGCGGCGTTGCGGGCATCGGCGACATTCGCGTGCTCAGCCTCCATGCCAAGGACGGCATCGAGGGTGTTATTACGGGGCGTGCGCTCTATGACGGGCGGCTCGACCTAGCGGCGGCGATAGCGGTGGCCGCGCTACGGCCTGCCGTAGGGGAAGCGCAGAGAAAAGCTTCATGACCGTCCGTATCCGCGTCATCCCCTGCCTCGATGTGCGCGATGGCCGCGTCGTCAAAGGCGTCAACTTTGTAAACTTGCGCGATGCGGGCGACCCGGTCGAGGCGGCGCGCGCCTATGATGCGGTCGGGGCGGACGAGCTATGCTTCCTCGACATTAGCGCCAGCCATGAGGGGCGCGGGACATTGCTCGACATGGTGGCGCGCACCGCCGACGTCTGCTTTATGCCGCTGACCGTCGGCGGCGGGGTGCGGAGCGCCGACGATGCGCGCGCGTTGCTGCTGGCGGGGGCGGACAAGGTTGCAGTCAACAGCGCGGCTGTTGCGCGGCCCGAACTTGTGGCCGACATCGCCGAGCGCTTTGGCAGCCAATGCATCGTCGCCAGCATCGACGCGCGCCATGTTGCACCGGGCAAGTGGGAAATATTCACCCATGGCGGACGTAACCCAACGGGCATGGATGCGCTGGACTATGCCTTGCGCGTCGCGGAACTTGGCGCAGGCGAGCTGCTCGTCACCAGCATGGACCGCGATGGCACGCAGGGTGGCTATGACCTCGCTTTGACCCGCGCGATAGCCGATGCGGTCAGCGTACCGGTGATTGCATCGGGCGGGGTCGGGTGTCTCGACCATCTTGTGGCTGGTGTGACGGATGGTCATGCCAGCGCCGTGCTCGCCGCCTCGATCTTTCATTTTGGCGAGGCAAGCATATCCGATGCGCACGCTGCGCTGGCGGCTGCGGGCCTGCCGGTGCGGCATCCTGTTGACAGCGGAGCCGTAAAAGCGTGACAAGGCGGCTATGACCGACCGCTTTGCCTCGCTCGAATCCATCATCGACGCACGCCTGACCATGGGGCAGGCGGACAGCAGCTATGTCGCTGCACTGGCGGCAAAGGGGTTGCCCAAGGTCGCGCAAAAAGTGGGCGAAGAAGCGGTTGAGACGGTCATTGCAGCGCTGGGCGAAAGCGACGCGGCGCTGGTGGCTGAGGCGGCGGACCTGCTGTTCCATTTGACCTTGCTGCTTAAAATGCGCGGACTTGGCCTTGATGATGTCGCGGGCGAACTGGCGCGGCGGCACGGCACATCGGGGCTGGATGAGAAAGCGTCACGTGCATAGCCGCGCTCGTTTACGAGTGGGAAAGGCCAGAAAATATGGCGATTGACCCGGCCCTGCCCTATGATGACAGCAATATCTTTGCCCGCATCTTGCGCGGTGAAATACCCTGTAAACAGGTGTATCGCGATCAATGGGCACTGGCGTTCCACGACATCAACCCGCAAGCCCCGCACCACATTCTCGTCATCCCTACTGGGCGCTATGTCAGCTGGGATGATTTTTCGACCCGCGCCGAGACGGCAGAAATCGCCGGCTTCATCCGCGCCGTTGGCCATGTTGCGCGCGAAGCCGGCATGGTCGAACCCGGATATCGCCTGCTCGCCAATGTCGGGCATGACGGGCATCAGGAGGTGTCGCATTTGCACATCCACATCTTTGCCGGACGACCGTTGGGGCCAATGCTGAGCCGCTAGGCGGTGCATCAAAAGGAATGCTGAGCCGCTAGGCGAATTTGTGCTCCGGACCTGTTCCGGAGCGCTGGCCGACAAGCGCCTGAGCACAGTGGCTGCATAATAGTCTTGCGCTTGCTCGCTGCGCCGCTAGGTTCAGACGCAATGTGAATTTGGGGAGCGAATAATGGCGGACACACGGCAGGGCGGACTTTTGGCACGCATCATGGCGCGCAAGAGCGTGGAGCAGGTGCAACGGGAAACCGAGCACAGTGAATTAAAGCGGACCTTGGGGCCGTGGAATTTGCTGTTTTTGGGCGTCGGCTGCATCATCGGCGCAGGCATTTTTGTGCGAACTGGAAATGCCGCTGCGCTTCATGCTGGGCCTGCTGTTCTGTTTTCTTTTATGATTGCGGGCTTTGTATGTGCTCTGGCGGGCCTTTGCTATGCTGAGCTATCTTCAACGCTGCCTGTTTCTGGTTCCGCCTATACATATAGTTATACGACACTTGGTGAGTTTGCTGCTTGGATCATGGGCGCACTGCTCTTGCTCGAATATGGTTTGGCGGCATCTGTGGTCGCGGTTGGCTGGTCGGGCTATGTGGTTAGTCTGTTAGGGGACTATGGCGTCCACATACCGGCTGCATTCACTGGGCCAATGGGTGGTTCTGTGCGGTTGGATGATGGAACGATGGTGCAGACCATTATCAACGTGCCTGCCATATTCGTCTGCCTCGCGCTCACTATTCTGTTGGTCATTGGTGTTTCGGAATCAGCTAAATTCAACAACATTATCGTCGCGATAAAGGTCAGCGTTATTGTTGCATTCATCGTTATTGGCGGTGCAATTGCTATTATGAATTTTGACACTTTGTCCGCAAACTGGGATCCGTTCATACCTGAGCCAACCGGTGAAGAAGGTAAATTCGGCTGGAGCGGCATCTTGCGTGCAGCGTCAATTGTGTTTTTTGCCTATATCGGGTTCGAAGCAGTCTCAACTGCGGGGCAAGAGGCGAAAAACCCTGCTAAGGACATGCCATTCGGCTTGTTAGGCAGCCTGTTCGTATGCACCCTGCTTTACATCTTGGTGTCGATCGTTTTGACGCTGGTCGTAAATTACAAAGACCTCAACGTGCCAGATCCTGTGGCTGTCGCGGTTGACGCATTTGGTCCGCAGTGGGCTTGGTTTGCCAAAATCATCAAGGCTGGCGCAATCATTGGCCTCACCTCTGTGGTGCTGGTGTTGATGTATGGCCAGACGCGTATTTTTTACACGATGGCACGTGATGGCCTGCTGCCCAAAGTCTTTTCGACAATTCATGGCAAATATAAAACACCATGGGTCAACACCCTATTGGTCGGCATCCTTACCGCAATTGCTGCCGGCCTATTCGACATCAACGTGCTGGGCGATATGACGTCGGTTGGAACATTGGCAGCATTTGGCATTGTTTGCCTTAGCGTGATTTGGTTGCGATCAACCCACCCTGATCTGCCACGCGGTTTTCGTGTTCCACTGTATCCTGTATTACCCGCCGTCGGGATTGTGTCCTGCTTTGCGCTGATTTTTACAGTAGAAACACGCGTGTTGATCTTCTTTGCATGGTTCATGGCGGCGGCGGTCATCATGTATTTTGTATATGGCATGCACAACTCGCGCCTGTTCCATGGCGAAGACACGGTTGATGCACCAGAAATGCCTGAGATGCCTGGGCCAGTTGCTGACTAAGCCGATCATCAGGTTGAAGATATTAAGGGCGGGGCAGCGATGCTCCGCCCTTTCTGTGCGCTTGTTATCTGGCCTTTCCCACTCGTAAACGTGCGCGGCCTAAGCCCTTGGCACCGGCAAATGCGGCGGGTTGGGGCGCGTGAACAGCCGCCCGCGCTCTCCCCACAGCACAAACGCCAGCGCCGCGCCGCCGCACGCGACATAGCCCTGCGCCAGCGGCAGGGCGCTGCCGTCAAAGCGCGCGCCGATCATCGCGCCTATCCCCGCCGCCACCAATGTCCGCAACGCCGTTTGAAATGATGATGCCGTCCCCGCGATATGGCCGAACGGTTCCATCGCCATCGACGAAAAATTGGCCCCGATAAACCCGATCATCCCCATGTTGAGCGACAATATGATGAGGAAAGTGGTTAGGTTTTCAGCTGTGCCCGCATTCCACCACTGCACCCCCGACAAGGCAATGAAGGCGAACAGCGCGCTGTGCGACACGCGCCGCGCTCCGAACCGCAATACCAGGCGCGAGTTCGAATAATTGGCCACCGCAATGCCGCCTGCGACGCTGGCAAAGGCTAGCGGGAAGATGTCGACGCGGCCAAAGGTCTGGGCAATGATTTGCTGCGCGCTATTGAGGAAACCAAAGTTCGCCCCAACCACAATCGCGCTCCCCGCATTATAGGCCAGCGCCTGGCGGTGCGTCGCCAGCGCCCACCAATTGCGCGCGATGCCAGCGGCACTGATCGGCTGGACATCAGCGGGGTCCAATGTTTCGGGCAGGTGCCGATGCACCCACAGCGCCATCATCAGGCCGAATGCGGCAAGCCACAGAAATATCCAGCGCCAATCGGCGACCCACAGCAGGACTTGGCCGATGCTGGGCGCGATGATCGGCACGATCATGAAGATCAGGAAAATCATGCTCATCAGCTTGGCCATCGCATCGCCCGACGTGCGGTCGCGGACCACCGATGTCGCCACTACGCCCATCGCTGCGCCGAACAGGCCGTGCGCGCTGCGCATCATCAACATCGCCGTCCAATTGGGGGCAAGGCCGGCAAAAGCCGCCGACACGACATAGCCGATCAGGCTGGCGAGGATGACGCTGCGCCGCCCGAAACGATCCGCCAGCGGCCCGTGGATCAGCGACCCCAGCCCCAGCCCGAGGAAGTAGAAACTAACCACTTGCTGCTGCGCATTGGCCGATGGCGCGCCAAGGTCGCGGGCTATGTCGGGCAGCGCGGGCAGCATCGAATCGATGGCGAGCGCGTTCAGCGCCATCAACATCGCCATCATCACCACAAATTCGCGCTGGCCCAAACTTTTCAGCGCTGGCGTGCGGCGTGGAATGGCCCGATTTATGGGTTGGTCAGGGGGAGGCATTTTGAGCATAGACAGCCAATGGCACATGGCGATGTGCTGTGGAAGGGCCGCACTCGCCTGCGAGCGGGAAAGGCAAGCAGAGAATGTCACAGCCTATGGCAAGGCGTGGCATAGCTGATATGGGAACCATCATGTACCGCCTATTTCTCAGCCTTGCCTTACTCGCCGCATCTTCAGCGCACTCTCAACCGGTGTCCGATGGGGATGACTCAACGACCATCATAGTCACCGCTTTGCCTCCGCCTGTTGCGACGGACGCCTATGGGGTGCAGCGCATCGACGCAGTCGAACTGCGCAGCACCGCTGCTGGCGGGTTGGAGGGTGCATTGGCCCGCATCGCAGGATTCCAGCAGTTTCGCCGTTCGGACAGCCGCTCTGCCAACCCTTCGGCGCAAGGTGTCACACTGCGCGCACTTGGCGGTAACGCGAGCAGTCGGACCGTGATTTTGCTCGATGGGGCTCCCGTTGCCGACGCCTTTTTCGGGTCGATCCCCTTTACTGCGCTCCCCGTCGAAACGCTGGCCAGCGCGCGCGTGACCAGAGGCAGCGGCACGGGCCCGTTCGGTTCTGGCGCATTGAGCGGTGTGATCGAACTGGACAGCGTAGCGCTTTCGCTGCGCCCTCGTATCGCGGCTGGCCTCGCGGTCGGCAGCCGCAATGCGTGGCAAAGTGATGGCGCGCTGACCCTGCGACTGGGAGAGGGCCATGTTGCGCTAGAGGCGCACCATGACCGAGGGCGTGGATTTTTCACCACACCACCCGAGCAAAGAGTCTTAGCCAGTGTCCCCGCCGCTTATCGCGGGACCAGTGCCGCACTCACCGCACAGGCTCCCCTCGACGGTGATACCAGCATGACAGCGCGCCTGTCGCTGTTTCAGGATGATCGCAGTTTGCGCTTTGCGGGGGCGGACAGCCATGCGGAAGGGGTCGATGCTAATATCAGATTTATCAACACGGGGCGCTGGCAGTGGCAAGCGTTGGGCTGGGTTCAGGCGCGCGATTTCTCCAATATTGTCATTAGTGCGACCAGCTTTCGCCCAACTTTGAATCAACGCGCGACACCCACCAACGGCTGGGGTGCAAAATGGGAAATCAGGCCGCCAATCGGTGCCGGTCGCACGCTTCGTTTTGGCTTTGACGTTCGCGGTGCCGATGGTGTGGCGGTTGAGGACGCCTTGGCTCCGTCGGGCGTGCGCACCCTCACGCGCCGTGCCGGGGGTAATGTTTTTACGATTGGGGCATTTGCTGAAACGGACGTGCGATTGGGCTCGCTCTCCGCCACGGCCGGAGCGCGTATCGACCATTGGCGGCTGGGGGATGGCAGAGCACAGGAACAGCGCGCTGATGGCACATTGATAAACAACACTGTCTTTCCGACGCGCCATGGCACCATCGCCTCTCTTCGCGGCGCATTGGCCTATGCGGTTGATCCACGACTGATGTTGCGGACATCGGCTTACACCGGCTTTCGATTGCCGACGTTGAACGAGCTGTATCGCGGATTCACCGTTTTTCCCGTCGTCACACTGGCCAATGCGGCATTAGATCCGGAACGACTACGTGGCTGGGAAGCCGAGCTGGAGTGGCACCCTGATGCTGCAATGAGCCTGATGCTGACCGCTTTTGACAATCGCCTGAACAACGCGATTGCCAATGTCACTATTGGCCCAAATCTGCGCGAGCGGCGCAATGTTGACGCCATTGTATCGCGCGGGGTTGAGGCGATATTTAAGGTCCGGCACGGGCCATGGCGGGTTGATGCGGCCTGGGCCTATAGCAATGCGCATGTCCATGGGGGTGTCTCGCTCAAAGGGTTGCGCCCCGCACAATCGCCTGCGCACAGTGGCGGTGTAACACTTGGCTGGTCGCACGGAACGACGCTGGCGCAACTTGGGCTGCGCCACATCGGCGCAGCGTTTGAGGATGATCGCAATGTGGATCGTTTGCCTGCCGCCACCACCATCGATGCACTGTTTCGCCACGCAATCATTGACGGTCTGATGATCGAGCTGACCGCTGAAAATTTGAGCGGTGAACGCATTGTTACACGCAATACTGGCGGATCAATTGACCTTGCCACTCCGCGCACTTTTTGGATGGGGTTGCGTTGGGCGTTGGAATGATGTTGAAGCTTTCGGTGAGGCCCATAACAGTTTGAAAGTTTCGGATCATATGACACAGGCATTGGCACAGGATCACTATTCGCGCGTCGCACGATGGCTGCACTGGGTGATGGGGCTGCTTATCGTCGCCAACCTTGCTGGCGGCTTGCTTCATGACATCAACGCCGACCTCATCATGCCGCTACACAAGGCGACGGGGATAACAATATTGGCGCTGGCGGTGCTGCGGATTGTCTGGCGGATGACCCACCCTGCGCCTGCACTGCCAACGGCCATGCCAATGTGGGAACGTGCCATTGCCAGCTTCACCCACGCCATTCTTAATGCGATGATGATCCTCATCCCAATGTCAGGCTGGATTATGTCGTCGGCCAGCCGTCGACCGATCAGTTTCTTTGGCCTGTTCGACGTGCCAAAGTTCAATGTCATCAAGGACAGCCCGCTCGCCGAAATCAGCCACGAAAGCCATGAAATTCTTGGCTTCGCGATGATCGCGCTGCTGGTGCTGCACATTGTCGCGGCGCTACGCCACCACTTCGTTCTCAAGGACGGGATGATGGCGCGGATGTGGCGCTAGCCACGGTGAATTACACATCCAGATTGGCGACGTTGAGCGCATTGTCCTGAATGAACGCGCGGCGCGGCTCGACCTCTTCGCCCATCAGGCGGGTGAAAATATCGTCGGTGACGTCTGCGGTTTCCAGCTCGACCTGCAACAATGTGCGGTTGGCGGGGTCGAGCGTGGTGTCCCACAGCTGTTCGGCGTTCATTTCGCCCAGACCCTTGTAGCGCGCAATCGACAGGCCTTTGCGGCCCAGCGCCAGAACGGCGTCGAGCAGCTCAATCGGCCGCGTCACAACATTGACGTTCTTGGGCGCACGGGCGGCAACGGGGGCGGGCGCTTCGCCATCCGCCTCACCATCCTCTGCTGTGGTTTCAACCTCCGCCGCTGCACTAATGGCAACGAGGGTGCCGGGGCGGGCAAAACTCATCCCCACTTCGACAATCAGCGTGGCCAGCTTACGTGCCTCGGGCGATGCCGCAAAGTCCGCGTCGATGATGTGGTGGTCGCTAACCCCGCGCCAGCGCTTTTCGGCATAATAGCCGCCCTCTTCGGACAAAGTGATGGTCCACGCACCATTTTCGCCGTGCGCGGCATCGGCTGCGGTCAGCCACGCAGCGGTGCGTGCGCCAGCAGCGGTGCGGCCCGTGGCATCCAGCGCGAGCGCAAACCCGCCATTGAGCGCAATCGCTTCGATCAAGGCGGCATCATAGCGGCGCGGGATATAGCGCATCAAAGCGCGCATCCGCCGTGCATGGTCGATCAGGCTGCGTAGGTCATCGCCGCTGCGACTGCCCTCATTGCTGTCGAACTTGAGCGAGGAAACGCCCGCATCAACCAAATATTGGTCGAGCGCCGTATCGTCCTTCACATAGACTTCGGACCGCCCCTTGCTGACCTTATACAGCGGCGGTTGCGCGATATACAAATGGCCCGCCTCGATGATTGCGGGCATTTGCCGATAGAAGAATGTCAATAACAGCGTGCGGATGTGCGCGCCATCGACATCGGCGTCGGTCATGATAACGACCTTGTGATAGCGCAATTTGTCGAGCGTAAACTCGTCGCGAATGCCGGTGCCGAGCGCCTGAATCAGCGTGCCGACCTCCTTTGAGCTGATAATCCGGTCAAAACGCGCGCGCTCAACGTTCAAAATCTTACCCTTGAGCGGCAATATGGCTTGGTAATGGCTGTCGCGCCCCTGTTTGGCGCTGCCGCCTGCGCTGTCGCCTTCGACCAGAAACAGCTCTGACTTGGCGGGGTCGCGCTCGGCGCAATCGTGCAATTTGCCGGGCAGGCTGGCTATATCCATTGCGCCCTTGCGCCGCGTCAGTTCGCGCGCCCGCTTTGCGGCTTCGCGTGCGGCGGCGGCGTCGATGACCTTGCCGATAATCTGCCGCGCCAGCGCCGGATTTTCTTCCAGCCATTGGTCGAGCTTGTCGGCCATCAGCGCCTCCAGCGGCTGACGCACTTCGCTGCTGACCAATTTATCCTTGGTCTGGCTACTGAACTTGGGGTCGGGCAGTTTGACCGAGACAATAGCGGTCAATCCTTCGCGCATATCCTCACCCGACAGCGTCACCTTTTCCTTTTTCATCATGCCTGAGCGGTCGGCATAGCTGTTGAGCGTGCGGGTCAGCGCGGCACGGAACGCCGCCAAATGGGTGCCGCCGTCGCGCTGCGGGATATTGTTGGTGAAAGCGAGGACATTTTCGTAATAGCTGTCATTCCATTCGAGCGCGACATCGATGCCGATACCGTCGCGCACCGCCGAAATGGCGATAGGCTCCGCCAGCAGCGCCGATTTATTGCGATCAAGATATTTAACGAATGCGCCGATGCCGCCCTCGTAAAACAGTTCGATGTCCTTGCGGTCGGCGTGGCGCGTGTCGGCCAGCAATATCCGCACACCCGAGTTGAGGAACGCCAGCTCGCGGTAACGGTGCTCCAACTTTTCAAAGTCGAACTCGATGATGTTTTTGAATGTGTTGGTGGACGCAAGGAAAGTGACGCTAGTGCCGCGCTTGGGCTGTCCGTCAACCATCGGCGCGGGTCCGCGCTCGATCAGTGGGGCCACCGAATCGCCGTGCTCAAACCGCATCCAATGCTCGCGTCCGTCGCGCCATACCGTCAGCTCCAGCCATTGCGACAGCGCATTGACGACGCTGACCCCGACCCCGTGCAGCCCGCCCGACACCTTATAGGCATTGCCCTCGGTGCTATTCTCGAACTTGCCGCCCGCGTGCAGCTGGGTCATGATAACCTCTGCCGCCGAAATGCCTTCCTCGGTGTGAATACCGACCGGAATACCGCGACCATTATCCTCAACCGTGACCGAACCATCGGGGTTGAGTTGGATCAGCACATGGTCGGCATGCCCCGCCAGCGCCTCGTCGATGCTGTTGTCGCTGACCTCGAACACCATATGGTGCAGGCCGGACCCATCGTCGGTGTCGCCAATATACATGCCGGGGCGTTTGCGGACGGCATCTAACCCTTTGAGAACTTTGATAGAATCTGCGCCATAGGCATTATCGCCAGTGTTACCGGACGTCGCGTTGGCTGCCTGGTCTTCGGGCATGTCTTGGGGGGTGTTGGTCATGCCTAGCCTATAGGGAAAGCGGGCCAATAACCCAAGGGAAAAGCGACTTGCGCCAGTTCGCTGCGCGGCTTAGCAGGGTGGCCATGCGTAAACTTGTATCCCTGCTCACCCTTGGCCTTTCACTCATCATCTCGGCGTGCAGCGCCCCCGACGAAGCGGCGTTGGCCAAGGGCGACGAAGCGTTCAAGGGGCAAATGGTCGATGGACAGTTGCGCCCCGTCGCGGCGCGATCGGTGATGGTCGGCACGGGCGGGCGCGAGGCGGCGGCGTGCGGGGCTTTGGCGACACCAAAGCATGGCAGCCTCGCCGTCCATTGGTCGAACGATCCCGCCAGCTCCGTCAAGGCGCAAGTCACGGGCGAGGTCTGGCGTTGCGAGGGCGACGGCGCATGGACCGGCGTCATCTTTCCGGCATCGGGTCAATCGAGCGACGATTGCAATGTCACCGCCGCTGTCCGCACACCGCGCGAATATCAGGGGCCGTGCCGTTGGGGCTGGGCGCTGAGCGCGGATTTGGGGGCGGCGGAGTAGGGCGGAGGACGTGCGGATGACGGACAATTACGCAACGTCATCGAAACCTGAAAGGGGGGACTAATTACTATAGTGTCACCGGAACCCATTCTAAATCTATATAGGGGTTTACGCACCTGTCACCGTAATCCCCCGCTTCACACAGGCCCTTTCCTACAGGGTTTTGGCATGGCAAGATGCTGGCAGTTTACAATTCCGGCTCTTTTTCATTGTTGATCGGCATCACCAACACCTCTCCCCCTTGTGGGGAGAGGATTAGGTAGCCTTGCTGTCTTTGACAGCTAGGCGGACTTGGTGAGGGGGTATTGAGATGCTCCCTTGCTCGAAGACCCCCACCCCTAGCCCCTCCCCACAAGGGGGAGGGGGATATTATCTTCATTCTTCGCGCCTTCGCGCGAAACATCTTTCTTTCTTGTGCTCCGGATTTAGTCCGGAGCGCTGGCCACAAGGGGCGCGCCAGTCGGCCAAGGCTCCGGAACAAGTCCGGAGCACGGGTGATTTTTCCTTCTTGGCGGCTTGGCGGCTTGGCGCGAACATATCTTCTTTCGTCATTGCGAGGAATGGAATGACGAAGCAATCCAGAAGCGGTGCAGGAAACTGGATTGCCACGCCGCCTGACGGCGGCTCGCAATGACGAGGGTGAAAACAACAGCTGTCTATGGTTGATAACACACACCGCAAACCCGCAGGCGGCCGTTGTTTCCCCGGCTATAGTCTGTCAACCAAACCCGCTTCGCATCTTCACACATGCGCCTCGCACGAAACGCGATATGCGCGATGATTGAAAAGTTAGACCTCCGCCGCAAACCTCGTTCTTGGTGTCTACTTTGGCACCTTGTATGCCAATTGTTTTGCGGGCACACTCTGTTCCTATGAGGGGGCATGCGCAATGAGAAAATGGATCGGTTGGGCTATCGTTATCACCCTTGGCCTCATTGGCGGGGCGGCACTGGCGGTTTCGCAGATGCGCCATCGCGGGCTGGGCGATGACATCAGCGTCGGGCCGTGGACCACCGCGCGCGACATCGGCACCGCGACCACCGATGCGCGCACCCGCGCCGTGGTTGCCTTACGCGGGCTGCTCGCGCTCCCGACCAGCGAGGCACGCTATTTCACAGCCACCGCTGACAGCGCGGGCCGCGCTTTGTCGGGCAAGTGCAACTATATCCTCGCGGGCGGCACCATCGAAGCGCGCTGGTGGAGCGTGACGCTGTATGACAAGGGCGGCTGGTTGATCGTCAACCGCTGGAACCGCCATTCTGTGGGCAGCGCCGCCATCCCGCCTGAACAGCAGAGCGATTGGCGCGTCGCCATTTCGCCGGACGAACAAGCAGGCGCGTGGATTCCCACCGCGACCGATGACGCATTTGAACTGACGCTGCGCACCTATCGCCCGCGCGGCACCCTAGCTAGCGATCCGGCGCGCGTCACGCTGCCCACCATCACACGTGGGGAGTGCAGGTCATGAAGCGCTGGATAGGGTTTTTGATTGTTGCCGCGCTGGCTGGTGCAGGCGGCTATTATGGAACATTGCATGCCGCGCCCGCTTTCCTGATGAGCAAGGCGCTTGATCGCATCACCGAACAGAACCCATGGAACCGCTTCACCCATGCGCCACAGGTCAATGCGCGCGCGCAATCCGTGGTCCGGCCCAGCCCCGATCTGCTCTACAGTATCTGTCCGTTTGACCTGTCGGCGGGGCCGCTCGAAGTGACTGCAGAGCCTGTCGTCGGTCACTATAGCTCGATCAGCGTGTTCGATTCGCAAACCAATGTTGCGTTCGTTCGCAATGATGAGGATATGGCCGGCCAGCCCATGCGCGTGGTGCTGGTGCTGGCGTTGGCGGGGCAGGCAGTGCCAGCGGGCGCGCAGGTGGTGCGGCTGGCTGCGCCGCGCGGTGTTGTGTTGCAACGTGTGTTGCTTGCCGACCCGGCGGAGGCCGCTATGGTCGACCCGCTCCGCCGCCGTGCGACATGCCGAACGGTCGGGGGATAGGATATTCGGCAAATATGGGGTTGCGCGCATCGGTGGTGCCGCCTAATAGCGCGGCTCCAACACGCGCCCGTAGCTCAGCTGGATAGAGCATCAGACTACGAATCTGAGGGTCGGACGTTCGAATCGTTCCGGGCGCACCATTTTTCCATCTCACTCAACATTTATTGCGCAATCGCCGTTTTGCGTCGTTTCCGCGCACATGTTTCCCTCTTGTTCTATTGGAACAAATGCGATACATCATCGCCATTACCGGATTCGACTGCGGGTGATTGCAGCGGTGCGGGATAGTCATTAGACGTGGGAAGGACGAGGATATGGCAGCAAAGTTAAAGGTGGTCGAAAGCAATACTATGGCAAATAGCCCTGAACGGCAGCGCGCGCTTGAGGCGGCGTTGGCACAAATTGATCGTGCTTTTGGCAAGGGCTCGGCGATGAAGCTTGGCAGCCGCGAGGCGATGGAGATTGAATCGATTTCCACCGGCTCGCTTGGCCTCGACATTGCTTTGGGTATTGGCGGATTGCCGCGTGGCCGCGTTGTCGAAATCTATGGCCCCGAAAGCTCGGGCAAGACGACATTGGCCCTGCACGTGATTGCCGAAGCGCAAAAGACTGGCGGCACGGCCGCCTTTGTCGACGCCGAACATGCGCTCGACCCCATTTATGCGCGCAAACTGGGCGTGAACATCGACGAACTCATTGTTTCACAGCCCGACACGGGTGAACAGGCTCTGGAGATTGTCGATACGCTGGTGCGGTCCAACGCCATCGACGTTCTGGTCATCGATTCGGTTGCCGCTTTGGTGCCGCGCGCCGAAATCGAGGGCGAAATGGGCGACAGCCATGTCGGGCTACAAGCGCGGTTGATGTCGCAATCATTGCGCAAATTGACGGGCTCCATCAGCCGCTCGAACTGTCTTGTCATTTTCATCAACCAGTTGCGGATGAAAATCGGCGTGATGTACGGCAACCCCGAAACCACGACGGGCGGTAATGCGCTGAAATTTTACGCGAGCGTAAGGCTCGACATTCGCCGCATTGGCCAGATCAAGGATCGCGAAGAAATCGTCGGCAACACAACGCGGGTTAAAGTTGTCAAAAACAAGGTCGCACCGCCGTTCAAACAGGTCGAGTTTGACATCATGTATGGCGAGGGCATCTCCAAGGTTGGCGAGATTCTCGATTTAGGCGTCAAGGCCGGCATCGTCGAAAAATCGGGCGCTTGGTTCTCCTATGATTCGGTGCGGATCGGTCAGGGGCGCGAAAACTCCAAACAGTTCCTCAAGGATAATCCCGACATGATGAACCGCCTCGAAGCGGCGATTCGCGGCAAGACCGAGGAAGTGGCCGAGAGGATGATGACGGGTGCGGACGCAGAAGAGGATGGCGAAGGTCAGTGACAACGGCGGATGAGTGGCGTTCGCGGGTTGGACAAAGTTGGGCGGACAGCTATGCTGCAACCGACCGCGCTTTTTCCGGGCTGACACGGCATTTGCTGACTCGCCTTGCCGCACTGCCGGGCCGGAGCGTGCTGGACATCGGTTGCGGAGCAGGCGAACTGGCGCTGGCTATTGCGTCGTCCCGGTCGGATGCGGAGGTTGTCGGGCTGGATATTTCATCCGACCTGATCGCCGCCGCATGTCGGCGCATGACTCAACAAGGCAGCAACACCGCCACTGTGCGGTTCATCACGGGCGATGCAGCAAACTGGAATGACGGCACACTCTCCTTGTCCGCGCCCGGTGACTGTCCAGCAAAGCCGTTCATTCCTGACCTCCTAGTGTCACGGCACGGGGTGATGTTTTTTGATGATCCTGTTGCCGCTTTCACCAATTTGCATACGATTGCCGCGCCTGGGGCAAATCTGATCTTTTCCTGTTTCCGCACGATCCAGGATAATCATTGGGCATCCGGATTGGCGCGGCTGCTAGGTTTGCCGCCTGCGGTTGATCCTTTTGCCCCGGGACCCTTTGCCTTTGCCGAACCGGATCATGTCAGACCGATTCTTGCGGCTACCGGGTGGCGGGACATTGCGTTCGAAGCGGTTGATTTCGACTTTCTCGTCGGCGCTGGCGAAGATGCACTGGCGCAAGCGCGATTATTCTTTGCGCGAATTGGCGTAGCGGCGCGGGTTTTGCGTGAGTTGGACGGGGACGCGCTAACCGATGCAGAACGCCGTATCTCCGACTGGCTAGGGCAACAGTGCGCCAATGATATCATTGCCCTGCCAGCCGCAGCATGGGTCGTTTCGGCTATGCGTAATTGACGGCTTGTCGGCAACGCGGGGCTCGCCTAAGTCAAAAACATGACTACGACCAACGATCTTCGCCGCTCTTTCCTCGACTATTTTGGGGAACATGGCCACCAACTTGTCGCTTCTGCTCCACTGGTGCCGCACAACGACCCGACCTTGATGTTCGTCAATGCGGGGATGGTGCCGTTCAAAAATGTCTTCACCGGGCTGGAAACGCGGCCCTATGTCACCGCGACGTCATCGCAAAAATGCGTGCGCGCGGGCGGCAAGCATAACGACCTCGACAATGTCGGCTATACCGCGCGGCACCACACTTTCTTTGAAATGCTGGGTAATTTTTCGTTCGGGGACTATTTCAAGGAACGGGCCATCGAACTGGCGTGGAACCTGCTGACCCGCGAATGGGGATTGGCCAAGGATCGCCTGACCGTCACCGTCTATCACACCGATGATGAGGCGCATCGCCTGTGGCAGAGCATAGCAGGTTTGCCCGATGACCGCATCATCCGCATCCCGACGTCAGATAATTTCTGGTCGATGGGCGACACCGGTCCGTGTGGACCATGTAGCGAAATATTTTTCGATCATGGCGACCATATTGCGGGCGGTCCACCGGGTTCACCCGATGAAGATGGTGACCGTTTTGTCGAGATATGGAATTTGGTTTTCATGCAGCACGAGCAGGAGGCGGGTGCCATTGTCCGCGACCTGCCGCGCCCGTCGATCGACACAGGCATGGGGTTGGAACGTGTTGCGGCGGTTACACAGGGCGTGCATGATAATTATGACACCGACACGTTCCGGGCGCTGATAGCCGCATCCGAAGAGTTGACCAAGACCCGAGCAGAGGGAGGCGCGCGCGCCAGCCACCGCATTATCGCCGACCATCTGCGCTCAACTGGCTTTCTGATGGCCGATGGTGTGCTGCCTTCTAACGAAGGACGCGGCTATGTGCTGCGCCGGATCATGCGCCGTGCGATGCGCCACGCGCACCTGCTCGGCGCAAAGGATCCGTTGATGCACCGCCTTGTACCAGCCTTAGTCGCAGAGATGGGTGTGGCTTACCCTGAATTGATACGTGCACAGCCCTTGCTCATTGAGACGTTCGAGAGAGAGGAAACGCGTTTTCGGCAGACGCTCGATAAGGGGCTGAAGCTGCTCGAATACGAAATTTCAAGAATTGAGCAGTCCATCACCGATTATAATGAAACGCTGAACTTCGGCCAAGGGATGCCAGATGCCATACGTTTCCCTGTTGCGCCACAGCGAATTTTGGCGGGCGACGTCGCGTTCAAACTCTATGACACCTATGGATTCCCCTATGATTTAACCGAGGATGCTTTGCGTGCGCAGGGCATGGCGGTTGACCGCGCTGGGTTCGATGCCTCAATGGCGCTGCAAAAAGCGGCGGCACGCGCGGCGTGGAAGGGGTCCGGGGACAAGGCGTCAGAAGAAGTCTGGTTCGACATTGCCGAACGTGCGGGTGGATCAGAGTTCATCGGCTACACATCGGATGAGGGCGAGGGTGAGGTGGTTGCCATCGTCAAGGACGGTTTGGAAGTATCCAGCGCCACTATGGGCGAAACCGTGACGATCATCACCAATCAGACGCCATTTTACGGCGAAAGCGGCGGTCAAATGGGCGATGCAGGGACAATGGAGGGCGGAAATCTTTCGGCCACGGTCATTGAAACTGCAAAGCCTCTGGGACGACTCCACGCGCACCGAACGACACTCATTAGTGGCAATGTTGCGGTTGGGGATGCAGTCAAGCTTTCGGTTGATTCGGCGCGGCGCGACAGGTTACGTGCGAACCATAGCGCGACGCACCTGTTGCACGCGGCGCTGCGCCATAGGCTCGGCGCGCATGTGACGCAAAAGGGAAGCATGGTTGCCGAAGACCGACTGCGCTTCGATTTTTCGCACCCTGTGGCGGTGACGGCGGAGCAATTGGTGCTGGTCGAGGCGGATGTGAACGCCCAGATTCGCGCTAATGGCGCGGTGACCACGCGCCTTATGGCCCCCGAAGAAGCGGTAGCGGCTGGCGCGCTGGCTCTGTTTGGAGAAAAATATGGTGATGAGGTTCGCGTGCTCTCAATGGGAGATGGCGATGCCTTACCCTATTCAACCGAATTGTGCGGCGGAACCCATGTTCGTGCATTGGGCGATATTGGCCTGTTCAAATTGGTTAGCGAAGGCGCAGTGGCAAGCGGTGTGCGCCGTGTCGAAGCGTTGACGGGAGAAGCAGCGCGGCTCTATCTGACAGCGCGCGACGATGCCTTGAAATCATTGGCCGCTACACTCAAAACCGCGCCTGAAGATGTGCCCACACGGGTCGCGGCGATGGCTGATGCCCTCAAAAAAGCGGAACGCGAACTGGCAGAAGCCAAAAAGGCGCTGGCGCTTGGCGGCGGGGGTGCAGGCGACGGCGCGGTCGCTGAGGACATAGGCGGCATGGGATTCCTCGCGCAGATCGTCGAGGGGCTTGACCCCAAGGAATTGCGCGGCACTGCTGATGATATGCGCAAAACGCTCGGCACTGGTGTTGCCGTGTTGATTGCGGTCAATGATGGCCGCGCATCGGTGGCAATTTGTGTGTCGGATGACAAGCTAGAGAGCGTTAATGCGGTTGATCTAGTCAAGGTCGCCGTGACGGCGCTGGGTGGTCAGGGCGGCGGTGGCCGCCCCAACATGGCGCAGGGTGGTGGACCCGAAGGCTCGAACGCAAAGTCCGCCATCGCCGCGATCAAAGCGGCGCTTGCACCGTAGGCAGTGTTTACATTCAGGATTCCCGAATGGGTACACCGGCTGTCACGAACCTCTTCGCTTGCCAAGCGCACACTTCCACGGCAATCAGGGTCAATGGCAGGGTCGGTTTTATGCGCCACTGGGCGAGCGGTTCGGGCTGCCCTATGCGTATGTGCAATAATGCTGTTTACGGCTGCGGCCCCCGTTCTTGCACAAGGGGGCGTCACGGCAAATAGCGGGGGTGTTGACGAGCGCGTTCAAACAGCCATTGACCGCATCCAAAGCGATGACAGCTATCAACTCGCCTTTTCACCGCCGCCAACGCCGCCACAACTGCCGAATTGGCTCAAAGGTTTTTTTGATTGGCTGTCCAGTGACGGAAAGTGGCTTGTCTATGCAATCGCCGGATTGCTTATCTTGGCGGCCGTCCTCTTCATCCTCTATCTGACTGTGCCGAGCGTGCGCGATGCGGTCGATCGGCTGCGCGCGCGCATTCGCCGTAAAGCGGATGACGGGGCGGATGGTGAGGCTTGGCAACCCGACCAACTGGCCGCGCGCAACCTGTTGGCCGATGCCGATGCACTCGCCGGTGAAGGCCGCTATGGCGAGGCAGTGCATTTGTTGATGGGCCGCAGTATCGAAGAGATTGAGCGCCGTCGCCCGGGCGTACTCAAACCCGCATTGACCGCACGCTGTATTGCCTTGCTCGACGATTTGCCAGCGCAGGCGCGCACCACATTTGGCCGGATTGCCACTACGGTCGAACGCAGCCTGTGGGCACGCCAAGCGATTGCAGCGGGCGAGTGGGGCGATGCGCGCGCGGCCTATGAGGATTTCGCCTTTGGCGCGCATTGGCGCGGCAATGCGGGCGGGGTGGCGGCATGAGCGAGGGTGCAAGTGGTTCGGGTGCCAACCCGTTCAACCCCCGGGTCATTGCCGGATTGATTGTCGCAGGGATTATCGGCTTTGTCGGTTTCTGGGCACTGAGCGCCTTTGCGCCCGAATTGGGCAATGGCCGTAATGCACAGGCGCATGCATTGTCGCGCTCGGCGGTCGGCTTTGCAGGCGTCGTGGAATTGGCCAAAGCAGGTGGCGCGCCGATCACCGTGCTGCGCGACGCGGGCGCGGGGGTGCCGGGGGCTGACGACAGCGAGTTTGGCGGGTTGTTGGTACTGACGCCGCCGATTGGCGCTACCCGTGCGCAGATTGACGAGCGCATCGGCGATTTTGCGGGAAGCGTGCTGATCGTGCTGCCCAAATATGTGACAGGCCCAGCGCTGACCGGGCGTGATCGTGTGATGAAAATTAGTGATGCCACCAGCGAAGCCAGCAACCTGCTGGTAAAGTTGATCGAGGAAAGGCCGCTGACGATTTCAGTCGAAAATCATCCGGCGGGCCAAGCAAGGGTTTACGCCAGTCTGTGGGGAGAGGGCGAGGTTACACTTGTGTTGCCTGAACAGGTGCAATCTATCGGGCGTATAGAAGGTGCCGTGCTCAAACCGATCATCACCGTTGGAGCGCGCATCATCCTCGCCGAACTACCGGGGCGCGGCAGCACCTTTGTCCTGTCCGACCCCGACCTTCTCAACAATCTGGCGATGGCGGATGATGCGCGCGCGGCCTCGGCCTATGCGCTGTTGACGGCATTGGCAGGGCCGGGCGAGCCGATTGGGTTCGACGTAACGATGAATGGGCTGGGCAGCGGCGGGCGATCTTTGCTGCGCATGGCGTTCGTGCCGCCCTTCCTCGGCCTGACGATGTGCTTGCTGGCGGGCGGGCTATTCGCGCTGTGGCAGGGCTTTGTCCGCTTTGGCCCGCCGTGGCGAGAGGCGCGCCGGATTGCGCTGGGCAAGGCGGGGCTGGTCGCGAACAGCGCGGCGTTGATTGTGCAGGCGCGGCGCGTGCCGCATTTTGCGGCGCGGTATGCGGCGATGATCCGCGAAGCAGCCTCGCGCAGATTGCATGCGCCAAGCGATTTGAGCGGCTCTGCGCTCGACGCATGGCTTGACCGCTTTGCCGATAGTAAGGGACGGCGATTCTCGGATTTATGCGCGCGTTTGGAGACGGCGCAGACAGCAGGCGAATGTGTCGAAGGCGCACATGCGCTCGGCCAATGGCGAAAGGATATATTAGGTGACAATGGATGAAGTGCGCGCGCTTGGGCAAGCAATAGCAGGTGAGGTAGCCAAGGCCGTCGTTGGTCAGGACGCTGTGGTTGATCGGCTGTTGATCGCGTTGATGGCGGGCGGGCATGTGTTGCTCGAAGGGCCGCCGGGCACAGCAAAAACGATGCTTGCGCAATGCTTTGCACGCGCCAGCGGGCTTGATTTCGGACGTATTCAATTCACCCCCGACCTGATGCCCGGCGACATATTGGGGACAAACCTGTTCAATTTCCAGACGTCGAGCTTCACCCTGACGCGCGGGGCCATCTTTACCGAGGTGCTGCTGGCCGATGAAATCAACCGCACACCGCCAAAGACACAGGCCGCGCTGTTACAAGCGATGCAGGAACGTATGGTCACGCTGGACGGCGAAACGCACATGCTCTCGCCGCGCTTCACCGTGATCGCGACGCAAAACCCGATTGAAAGTCAGGGCGTTTACCCACTGCCCGAAGCGCAGCTCGATCGTTTCCTGTTCAAACTGTCTATCCCCTATCCCAATAAGGATGAAGAGCGGCGGATCGTGGCTGAACACGGCAAAATGTTTGAGCGCATCGACGCGGCGAGCATGGGCGTGGCGACCGTCGCCGATGCGCAAAAACTAAGCTCCGCTATGGCCGCTGTCGCCACCGTTACCATCGCGCCCGAAATTGTCGATTATGTCGTGGCGCTGGTGCGCGCGACACGCGAATCGCCCGACCTTGCGTCGGGAGCCAGCCCGCGCGCGGCGGCGGCCATGGCCCGCGCGGCATCGGCGGCGGCGGCGCTGGCGGGGCGCGACTATGTTGTCCCCGACGATGTGCAGGCGATAGCTGCGGACTTGCTGCGCCACCGCCTGTTGCTGTCGCCATCAGCGGAGATTGATGGGCGACAGGTCGATGCGATTGTCGCCGACATTATCGCTGCTACCGAAGCCCCGCGTTAATATGGTGCCAACGCCCCGCGCGATACTCATGGCCGGCCTTGGCGCGCCACTTGCGGTGCTATTGGCGCTATTCAATCCTGACTTATGGATGTTCGCGCCGCTGTGGGTTGCGTTGAGTTTAGCTGCACTGGTGTTTGATGCCGTGATAGCGCCGACAATTTCGCGCGCGCGTATAGGCATATCCTTGCCACAAGCGATTGGGGTGGGGGAACCCTTTGCGCTTGACGTTGACGTGGCGATGGCTGGTCGCGGGGTGCCGCGCGCGGCGAAAATAGCGCTTAGCGTCGATCATCGCCTGTCGGCTGTGGGCCGGATTGATGCGCCGCTATTGGCGCGTGAAGGGGGGATTGGCGCGCATATTGCGCTGAACGCGCTGCGCCGGGGTGTTGCTGCGATTGAGCGCGCGTGGATCGGTTGGGAAGGGCCGCTGGGGCTTGTGCGCCTGCAACACAATGTTGCAATCGACCAACAGATTGCGGTGGTCCCGTCTATCCGCGCGGTGCGCGAAGAAGGCGCGGTGCTGTTCGCCCGTGATGCGCAAATCGGACAGCGGCTCAATGCGCGGCTGGGCGAAGGAAGCGAGTTTGAATCGCTCACGCGTTTCATGCCGGGCTTTGACCGCCGCGCCATCGACTGGAAACAATCGGCGCGGCATTACGATCTTTACGCCAAACAGTTCGAGACCGAACGCGACAATCGCATCATATTGGTTGTTGATAATGGGCGGATGATGAGTGAACCTGTGGTCGATGCAGCTGGCATCAGCGAACCCAGACTTGACCGCGCGGTGTCGGCGGCACTGACACTGGGCTATGTCGCGCTTCGGATGGAGGACCGTGTGTCGCTCGCCAGCTTTGCTGCCAAACCGCAGGTGGGCGCACGCGAATATTGCCGTATTGGGGACTTCGCTGCACTGCGCAGGGCGGTTACGGGGATTGATTATTCGCTCGACGAGACCAATTTCACGCTGGGGCTGGCGAGCCTGTCTGCGCAGCTGAAACGCAGGGCGATGATTGTCATCTTTACCGAATTTGCCGATGCCAATAGCGCCGAATTGATGATCCGCGCGGCGCAGCGATTGGTGACGAAGCATCTCGTGCTGTTCGTCGTTATGGCCGATAGCGAGCTGGAGGGGATAGCGGCGCACAGCCCCGACAATGCGGGCGAAATGATCGGTGCGACCATCGCGGCGGAACTGCTGCGCGACCGCCGGGTCGTGCTGACGCGGCTGCGCCGGATGGGCGCGCTGGTGGTCGAAGCCAAAGCAGGCGGCATCACCGCCGACTTGCTGGCCACCTATATCCGCGTCAAACGACAGGGGATGATCTGATGGCCGAGGGCGCAACTCTTGCCTATTCTACCGCAGCCTTCCGGCGCGAGCGCGAGGGGGATTGGACGGCGTTTGAAGGACTGGTCGGCCGGCTCGAACGCGGGTCGATAAAAGGCCTGTCTGACGATGAATTACTGGCGCTGCCGCGCTATTACCGCGCCACGCTGTCATCGCTGTCGATTGCGCGCGCGACCAGCCTTGATGTCGCGCTCATCGACTATCTCGAATCGCTCAGCATGCGCGGCTATTTTCTGCTCTATGGCGTGCGCGAAACACGAATGGCGAGACTAGGCCATTTTTTCCGCGTCGGCTGGCCATCGGCGGTGCGGTCCTTGTGGAAAGAAACACTGCTCATCGCTGCTCTGGTCGCACTGGGGGCGGTAGTGTCCTATAATCTGGTGATGGGAGACCCCAGCTGGTATGCGGCGCTGATCCCCGACATGTTCAACGATGGGCGCGGTCCGGACGCGAGCGCTGCGGCGCTGCGTGAGACGATTTACGGCGTGCCCGAAAAAGGCGGCTTTCATATTTTTGCGACCTTCCTGTTCACCCATAACAGCCAGGTTTCAATCACATCCTATGCGCTGGGCTTTGCCTTTGGCATCCCCACGTTGCTGTTGGAGTTTTACCAAGGCATACCGCTGGGCGCGATGTTTGCGGTGTTTCACAAGGCGGGACTGGGGCCAGATTTTGCTGCTTGGCTGTCGATCCATGGCACAACCGAGCTGTTCGCAGCGGTCATCTCTGGCGCTTGCGGGCTTCGCATCGGCACCGGCTTTGCCTTTCCCGGCCCGCGCAGCCGGATGAGCGCGGCGGCGGCGGCGGGTAAATCGAGCGGCGCGGCCATGCTCGGCGTTATCCTCATGCTCTTGCTGGCCGGGTTGCTGGAGGGATTCGCGCGTCAATTGGTGCAACCCATGGCGATGCGTTTTGCCATTGGCGGAACATTGCTGCTGTTCTGGCTGACCTATTTTTACCTGCCGCGCCGCGCTACGCGCTCGGTGAGGCTTGACGCATGACCGCTGCGCCCGTCGATTCCGCTGCCGCTGGTGCCGCCCGCTTTGCGGCATCGCGGGGCAGCAAAGTGCGCAGTTTCGTCACGCCCGAAGGGGTTGACCTCAAACTGCAAATTGCCGGGTCAGGTCTGCGTTTCGGCGCGCTGATGCTCGACATCATCTTCATCCTTATCATCCTCATCCTCTGGTCGATCATCATTGGGATGAGCGCGATTGCGTCGGTTGATGCGGCGGCGGTCGTGTGGTTGCTGGGCTTTTTTCTGCTGCGCAATTTCTGGTTCCTGTTGTTTGAACTGGGCCCGCGTGCGGCGACGCCGGGCAAGCGGATTGTCGGCATCCGCGTTGTCGCGCGCGACGGCGGGCGGCTGACCGTCGCGGCGGTGACCGCGCGCAATCTGGTGCGAGAGATCGAGATATTTTTGCCGCTCACATTCCTGGCCGGGCTGATGTCGGTCACATCTGGCGACGCGGTGGAGGCGGGTTCCGTCATTTTCGGCATATTGTGGACACTCGGCCTTGGGTTTTTCCTGTTGTTTAACAAGGACCGGATGCGGCTGGGCGATTTGATTGGCGGCACTTGGGTGGTGATGGCCAAACCCAAACATATGGTGGCCGACATTGCCGCCGCGCCGATGGCCGAAACCCCCGGTGCGCCTATGTTCACGGCCGAAGAATTGGCGGTCTATGGCATATTTGAACTGCAAGAGCTGGAACGCGTGCTCAGGCAGGGTGACCGCGATACGATGATTGCGGTGGCGGACACCATCCGCGCCAAAATCGGCCGGACGTTGCAGGAGGATGATAAATTGTTCCTTGTCGCCTATTATCGCCAGCTCAAACAGCGGCAGGAGCGCGACTTGTTGTTCGGCAAACGCCGGATGAATAAATATGAGGAGCGGGCATGAGCATCGCAGCGCCTGCGATGACCGTCAGCGACGCGGTTTCCATGAGCGTCAGCGACGCCATCGCCAGCCGCCGCAGCGTGCGCGCCTTTACCGACCGGGGCGTCGATCCCGCTCTACTGCGCGACATAATCGAGCGGGCACAGCGCGCACCATCGGGCGGCAATGTGCAGCCGTGGATGGTGAGCGTGCTCACGGGCGATCCACTGCAACGGCTCATCGCGGCGGTGGCGGAACGCATGCAATTGGGGTTGATGGGTCTGCAGCCCGACTATGTCATTTACCCCGACCAATTGCCCGATCCGTGGATGGCGCGGCGGCACGGTGTCGCGCATGCGATGTATGCGGCGCTGGGCATATCGCGCGAAGACCGTTCGGCCCGCGATGCGGCGATGGCCGATAATTTCAGCGCCTTTGGTGCGAGCGTGCTGTTGTTCGTCCACTGTCCGCACTTCATGGGGCCGCCACAATGGGCCGACATGGGGATATGGCTGCAATCGGTGATGTTGCTACTGCGCGAGGCGGGGCTGGATAGTTGCCCGCAAGAGGCGTGGGCGATGTATGGCAAGACGGTTCGCGACCAGATTGGCCTCGATGACGATCATATCCTCTATGCAGGACTTGCCATTGGCTGGCGCGACGACGCGGCACCGGTCAACAATTTTGACGTTCCGCGCGCGCCACTGGATGAAGTTGTGCGCTGGTTTGGGTTTTAGGGTCAGGCAATGCCTTCCTTAGTGCTCCTGCGAAGGCAGGAGCGTTGGCCGATGGCTGCTGTGGTTGACTGCCAGCGCTCCGCAGCAAGTGCGGAGCACGGATGGCTCACTCACTCATTTCTTCCCCCACCAGAACCACCAGCTTGCCCACTGCCTTGCGATCGCCCAATGCGGCGATGGCCTCTCCGCCGCGCGCCAGCGGGTAAGTGGCGGTAACGCGCGGGCTAATCTTGCCCTCGCCCCACCAGCGAAAAAGCTGTGCGATATGCGCGCGATTGGCTTCGGGGGATCGCGCCGCAAATGCCCCCCAGAACACGCCGCACACATCGCAGCTTTTGAGCAAGGTCAGGTTGAGCGGCAGACGCGGGATGCCAGCCGGAAAACCGACGACCAGATAGCGCCCTTCCCATGCGATGCTGCGTAGTGCAGGCTCGGCATAATCGCCGCCGACCGCATCATAAATAACGTCAGCGCCCTTGGAGCTAACCGCTGCCTTGAATTGCTCGGCCAGCGCTTTGGACTGGTCCTTGTCGAACGGCTGCTGCGGATAGACGATGCAATCATCCGCGCCCGCCGCGCGCGCCAGTGCCGCTTTTTCTTCGGATGACACCGCGCCGATCACCCGCGCGCCCAGTGCCTTGCCAATTTCGATGGCGGCAAGGCCAACCCCGCCCGCTGCGCCCAGCACCAACAACGTCTCGCCCGCCTTGATCCGCCCACGATCAATCAGTGCGTGGATCGACGTGCCATAGGTCATCAGCAATGCCGACCCGTCGGTGAAACTATGTTGTTCTGGCAGGATATAGGCTGCTTCGGCACGCACCGCGAACTGCTGCGCCAATCCCCCATTGCCCGATGCGGCGATCACGCGGTCGCCGATCTTTAGATGGGAAACGCCTTCGCCGATGCTCGACACGGTTCCTGCAACCTCGCCGCCCGGCGCGAACGGGCGTTCAGGTCGGAACTGATATTTATCGACGATGATCAGCGTGTCGGGAAAATTGATCGCGCATGCCGCAACGTCGATCACCACTTCGCCCGGCCCCGCTGTGGGCGCGGGCAGCTCGCCTATCTCCAGCGTTTCCGGGCCACCAGTGGTGCGGGACAATAATGCTTTCATATCCTCATTCCCCTCGATTTACATGTGTGGCACCAACCATGACGGTTGCTGCGCCTCATAGCCAGCAATCGCTGCATCTTGCGCCAAAGTCAGCGCGATTTCATCCTGCCCTGTCATCAGGCACATTTTGCGAAATGGGTCGATGGCAAAGGGGAAACGGTCCTGAAACGCGGTGGTTACCATTTGGTTTTCCAAATCGATGGTGATTGCCGCCCCTTCGCGCGCGACCGCCATCAAGCGGTCGATTTGCGCCTGTGGTAAGGCGACCGCGAGCAGCCCGTTTTTGAAGGCATTACCCGAAAATATGTCGGAAAAACTTGGCGCGATAACGGCTGTGATGCCCAGATCGAGCATCGCCCAAGCGGCATGTTCGCGGCTCGACCCGCATCCGAAATTATCGCCAGCAATCAAAATCGCTGCACCCGCATGGGCGGGGTCGTCAAAGACATTGCCCGGAACCGCGCGTATGGTTTCAAACGCGCCCTTGCCCAGCCCATCCCGGCTGATGGTTTTCAGCCACTTGGCGGGGATGATGATGTCGGTATCGACATTGGCCTGCCCCCACGGAATCGCGGTGCCAGATATAGTGGATACGGGAGTCATATATTTTCCTTGGAGGCAAGCCAATCTTCACAGCGCAGGCCATCAACGCGGCAGAAATCATCAAGGTCGCTGGTGATCAGTTTGAGGCCAAGGCTGCGCGCATGACCAGCGATCAGTATGTCATTGCCACCGATCAGGGTGCCGCGCCGCTGCAAATCCGCGCGGATATTGCCCGCGTGATCCGCAGCAGAGGCATCGAAATCGCAAACTGCCAGTTGCACGGCTATTTCATCGACCAAGGCCCGGTGATGCTCACGGCGGGCAGCGAGTTCGGCACCGACATATAGTTCGTGCAGAACGATGCTCGACAAACAGGCGGCGTCCGCATTGGCGATCAACCAAGCACGCACATCGTCGCCGCCCACCCGCATCGCCCGGATGCAGACATTGGTGTCTAGCATCAGTCCAATCGTCAAAGCGGCGCAATCTCGTCGAGTGGTGGAGGATCATTTGGCGCGACGAAATCCTCATCGGCGGGCACCATCGACAGGAACATGTCCCATTCGGAGCCCTTGGGGACCAGCATGATGGCATTCCCCACCCGTCGCACGAGCACCTTTTTGAGGTCGTCGGGAAACTCCATATCCTTGGGTATCCGCACCGCCTGACTACGGTTCGAGCGGAACAGTGCTGCTTCGCGGTTGATTTTGGACGGGGCGTTCATGGGGCAATAGATAAGCGGGCAATTGGGATATGTCAATGGGATATGCAATATGCACTCACGGGACTGTGTCACTCACCCAGCCAACCCAAAGGTTCACCCCATCAAATCTCTGACATCGCACAGCCGCCCGGTCACCGCCGCTGCCGCCGCCATGGCGGGGGAGACCAAGTGGGTGCGCGACCCCGGCCCTTGCCGCCCGACGAAATTGCGGTTGCTGGTCGAGGCACAGCGTTCGCCTAGCGGCACTTTGTCCGGGTTCATGCCAAGGCACGCCGAACAGCCCGGCTCGCGCCATTCAAGGCCAGCGTCGATGAAAATGCGGTCCAGCCCCTCTGCTTCGGCTTGCGCTTTGACGAGGCCGCTGCCCGGCACGACAATCGCCCATTTGACGCCCGCAGCCTTGTGGCGTCCGCGCAGCACCGCCGCCGCGCTACGCAAATCCTCTATCCGGCTGTTGGTGCAGCTGCCGATAAAGATATTCTCGACCGCGATGTCGGTCATTTTAGTGCCGGGGGCCAGCCCCATATAGTCGAGCGATTTTTGCGCCGCCGCCTGTTTGGCCTGGTCTGCAAAGCTTGATGGGTCGGGAACGGTGCCGGTTATGGCCACGACATCTTCGGGCGATGTGCCCCATGTCACGCACGGCGCAACATCGGCGGCGTTGATGGAAACGCTCTTGTCAAAGCGCGCGCCTGCGTCGCTTGGCAAGGTCCGCCAATGCGCCACCGCCGCATCCCACGCCTCTCCTTTGGGAGCCATGGGCCGCCCCGCCAAATAGGCAAAGGTTGTATCATCGGGGGCGATGAGACCAGCGCGCGCGCCCGCCTCTATCGCCATGTTGGAGACAGTCAGCCGCCCCTCTACGCTCATCGCCTCGATCGTGCTGCCGCGAAACTCGATGACATGGCCCGTGGCGCCCGCTGTTCCAATCAGGCCGATGATGTGGAGGATCAAATCCTTCGGTGTAACGCCGATTGGCAAGGCACCTTCAACGCAGATTTCCATTGTTTTTGAGGGTGTTAGCCAGAGCGTCTGTGTCGCCAGCACATGTTCGACCTCGGACGTGCCGATGCCGAACGCCAGCGAGCCGAGCGCGCCATGCGCGGCGGTGTGGCTGTCGCCGCAGACCAATGTCGTTCCGGGCAGTGTAAACCCTTGTTCTGGGCCGATAACATGGACGATCCCCTGCCGTGCATCGGTCGCGCCAATGTAGGGCACGCCGAAATCCGCGACATTGGCCTCTAGCGCAGCGAGCTGGCCTGCGCTTTCGGGGTCGGCGATGGCGATGCGCGCGCCGCTCGCGTCAATCCGCGCGGTTGTCGGCAAATTATGGTCGGGGACTGCGAGCGTCAGGTCGGGGCGGCGCACGGTGCGGCCATTGGCGCGCAGCCCGGCAAAGGCTTGCGGGCTGGTGACTTCGTGGACCAGATGGCGGTCGATGAAGATCAGGCAAGTGTCCCCAAGGCCATCGGCATCGCGGCGCGACACGACATGCGCGTCCCAGATCTTCTCGTATAATGTGCGCGGACGGGTCATTTTTTCGCCGCACGCAATGCGCTAATCGTCGTGCCCGCGCTAATCCGTTCAACATCGGTCTTGCAATGGATCAGGCGCACGCCCTTATGTTGCATTGCCTCGGCCAGCGCAGGTGCAAACTCCGCCGTTTTCTCCACCGTCGCTGCCCAGCCGCCATAGGCGCGCGCCAATGCTGCAAAGTCTGGGTTGGTGAGCGTGGTGCCCGACAGCCGCGCCGGAAACTCGCGCTCCTGATGCATGCGGATGGTGCCATAAGCTTTATTATCGACGACAATCACCAGCATGTCACAGCCATATTGCGCCGCTGTCGCCAGTTCCTGTCCGTTCATCAGGAAATCACCGTCGCCCGCCAGCGCCACGACCATGCGGCCTGGATAGCGCCGCGCCGCCGCCACCGCTGCGGGGACGCCATAGCCCATCGCGCCCGCCGTCGGCGCAAGCTGGCACGTCGGGCCAGCATAGACCCAGTGACGGTGCCACCAGCCCGAAAAATTGCCCGCGCCGTTACAGATGAAGGTGTCGGCGGGCAACGTATCGCGCATTGCCGCGACACAAGGACCAAGGTCGAGCTTTGTGTCAAAAGGCTTCACAGCGTTCCATGCGCGCCATTCGGCATGCGCGTCGGCGCCAGAATCAAAGGAGATGATGTCATCGTCCCACAGCGCCGCCATTTCAGCGAATTCATGCGGATAGGCACAGATGGGCAGGTCGGTGCGATAGACACTGTTGAGTTCGACCGGATCGGGGTGGACATGGACCAGCACTTGTCCGGGATGGTCGGGGGTAATCAGGCTATAACCATCGGTCGTCGCCTCGCCCAGCCGCGCACCAACCGCGATAATCAGGTCGGCTTCGCGGATACGGCTGAGCAGTTTGGGGTTGGGGCCATAGCCCAAATTACCCGCATAAACGGGGCATTCATTGTCAACCGCGTCCTGACGGCGAAATGCCGCTGCGACGGGCAGGCCGACGCGCGCCGCAAACTGCGCAAAATAATGCGCCGCCCCCGCGTTCCACCCCGCGCCGCCGATGATCGCTATGGGTGATGTCGCATTTTTGAGCAGGTCCATGAATATGGCCATCGCCGCCGCGTCGGGGTCTTGTTCCGGCGGTTCAACGCGCGGGCGGTCTATTGCGATAACCTGATCGAGCAACATATCCTCGGGTAGCGCGAGCACGACGGGGCCGGGCCGTCCCGACATCGCGGTGGCGTAAGCGCGCGCGATATATTCGGGGATGCGTTCCGCGCTGTCGATCCGCGCCGCCCATTTGCACAGCGGCGCGAACATCGCGGCGAAATCAACCTCCTGAAACCCTTCGCGGTCGCGCATGCCCCGGTCCACATCGCCGATGAACAATATCATCGGTTGCGAATCTTGCATCGCCACATGGACGCCGATGCTGGCGTTGGTCGCGCCGGGGCCGCGCGTGACAAAGGCGACGCCCGGCCGCCCCGTCATTGTGCCGTCGGCGCAGGCCATGAAGCCGACACCGCCTTCTTGGCGGCAAACAATAGTGTCGATGGCGGGAACGTCGTGCAGCGCGTCAAGCACGGCAAGAAAGCTCTCACCCGGAACGGTGAAAATACGGTCGCAGCCCTGGATGACGAGTTGGTCAACAAGGATGCGGCCACCGGTTCGGGTGGAGGTGCGTGGTGAAGGATTGGTCATGTTACGGCCTTAGCGTCATTGGCAACAGAATTAAAATAAATCCGTTCGTGCTGAGCGAAGTCGAAGCACTGCTTATACTTCAGCACACACCAGATAAGAAAAGGCAGCCCTTCGACAGGCTCAGGGCGAGCGGGGAGAGGGGTCACGCCTCCGGTCGTGTCCACAACCATGATAGGCAAACCAGTGCGATCACGGGCGGGGCAAATAGCCATGGCATCGCAAGCGTGACTGCACCAATGGCAATGCTGATGGCAAAGGCACCGCTGGCGGCAAACTTGCCCTTGCGGCTGATCGCGCCCTTGGTCCGCCACGCCATGATGTGCGGTCCGAAACGCGGGTGGTTCAGCAGCTTCGCCTCCCACGCCGCATTGCTGCGCGCAAAGCAAAAGGCGGCGAGGACATAGAATGGCACCGTGGGAAGCAGTGGCACAACGATGCCGATGGTGCCGACGGCAACGCAAAACAGGCCGCTCGCAAAATAGATATGGCGAACGAAGGCCGAGCCACGGGACGGGCCACCGGGCGGGCCATCAGCCGACATGATGGGTTTCAGGGTGAGGCGGTGCCAAGATCATGACACCCGCTATCCCAATTTAGCACGCTATGGAATGGCGGATCAGATCAGTTGATCTTGCATGTGTTTATGCCGACCAAGCGATAGAGCGGGCAAAAGCCGAATATCCCGGTCAATAGCGGCACAACACCAACCCAGCCCCACACCGTGTGCGGCCCGACAAAGACGAGCGCGATGAGGATGACCCCCAATAGGACGCGCAATGTGCGGTCCATATTTCCTTCGTTGCACGGCATGCTATTCTCCTGACCCGATGATATGATTGACCGGGTATGACTGAACCGCGCCAGCGCGCCCGTCATTGATCTGGGTCAGGGTTTGCATCGCTCACACCATATGCACCGCTTTGGTGACGCAATAGCTGTCCAGCCCCTCGGTTCCGCCCTCGCTGCCATAGCCCGATTGCTTGACGCCGCCGAACGGGGTGTCGGCGCCCGAAACGCCAAAGCCATTGATGCCGACCATCCCCGCTTCCAGCGCGTCACCGAGCAGATTGGCGCGGCGGCCATTTTCGGTAAAGGCAAAGGCGGCGAGGCCGAACGGCGTCGAGTTGGCGAGGGCAATGGCTTCGTCGAATGTTTCGAACGCGCGCGTCACTGCAACCGGCCCGAACGGCTCGACGCTCATGATGTCGGCATGGTCGGGAACGGCGCTGAGCAGCGTTGGGCGGAAGAAATTGCCCGGCGCATTGTCCCTTGAGCCACCTGTGGAGAGTGTTGCACCCTTGGCCAGCGCATCATCGACCAAGGCAGCGATGGCGTCGGGGCGGCGCGCATTGGCGAGCGGGCCCATTTGGGTGGCGGCGTCCATACCGTTGCCGACCTGTACCTTTGCTGTGCGCGCCGCAAAGCCCGTAACGAAGGCATCGTGGATGCTGGCGTGGACGAAAAAGCGCGTCGGTGACACGCACACCTGCCCCGCATTGCGGAACTTTTGCGGCACCACTTGGTCGAGCGTTTTTTCCAGATCGCAATCGTCGAATATCAGCACGGGGGCGTGTCCGCCCAGCTCCATCGTCGAAGCGGTGACGCTGTCTGCGCACAGTCGCATCAGATGTTTGCCGACCGCCGTCGATCCGGTGAAGCTGATCTTGCGGATGACTGGTGAGGCGATGAGCGTGCGGCTGACCATATCGGGGACGCCAAAGATAAGCTGTGCGACGCCCGCGGGCACGCCCGCATCGTCGAGACAGCGCATCAGCGCGGTGGTGCAGCCGGGCGTTTCCTCCGCCGGTTTGGCGATGACCGAACATCCCGCGCTAAGTGCCGCCGCGAGTTTTTTTGCCATCAAATAGATGGGAAAGTTCCACGGCGTGAAGGTTGCAACGGGGCCGACGGGCTGTTTGAGCACAAGCGAGCGCTGCCCCGATGGGCGCACGAGGACGCGGCCATAGTGGCGCTTGGCTTCCTCGGCATACCAATCAAACAACCCGGCCGCGCCTGCGACCTCGCCCTTTGCCTCGGTCAATGGCTTGCCCTGTTCCATCGTTAGCAGCGCGGCGATATGCTCTACGCGCTCGCGCAGCAAATCCGCCACCTTGTGGAGCATAGCCGCACGCGCATCGACCCCGGTGGCGCGCCATAGCGGGAAAGCACGCTCCGCTGCGCTCAGCGCCTGTTCGATGTCGGCGGCGTTAGCGAGCGGTAGCCCCGCGATGCTTTGCGCCGTCGCGGGGTTGACCACCGGGGCCTCATCGCGGCCCTCACCGCTGCGCCACACGCCGTCGATGAACAGGGCTAGGTCGGCACTATACTGGGTCATGCGTGGCTCCATAAAATATCTGGATTCTAAATCCGTTCGCCCTGAGCTTGTCGAAGGGCTGTTTTTTCTATGATAGTAGCTTAAGTGAAGGACGGTGCTTCGACAAGCTCAGGGCGAACGGGAAGGGAAAAATTGATGGCCATTCGTATCATCGCAGAGGATCTGCGCTTCCCCGAAGGACCGGTGGCAATGCCCGACGGCAGCGTCATCCTGACCGAAATCGCGGCTGGGCGGATCACGCGGGTCGCGGCGGATGGCACCAAAACCACCGTCGCCACCACAGGCGGCGGGCCAAACGGCCTGGCCATCGGCCCCGATGGAATGCTTTATTGCTGCAACAATGGCGGATTTGAATATAGCGATACCAACGGATTATTAGCGCCGGTCGGCATCGCGCAGGATTATTCGGGCGGGCGGATTGAGCGCATCGACTTGGCCACGGGCGCGGTTGAAATCCTCTATAAATCGGGCGATTTCGGCTGTGTGTTGCGCGGGCCAAACGACATTGTGTTCGACGAGGCGGGGGGATTCTGGTTCACCGACCATGGCAAGATTGATTATGCCGCGCGGGTGCACGATGTTGTCGGGATATTCTATGGCCGCGCCGACGGCAGCCATTTGGAAGAGGTGATCTTCCCCAGCCACAACCCCAATGGCATTGGCCTCTCGCCCGATGGCAAGACGCTCTATGCCGCCGAAACCTATACCTGCCGCCTAACCAAGTTCAACGTGATCGCGCCGGGCAAGGTCGATGGTGCGGGCGGGCCGGCCGGGCCTGGCATCCCGCTCTATCGCCCCGCCGGATATAAGTTTTTCGATAGCCTTGGCGTCGAGGAATGCGGCAATATCTGCGTCGCTACCATCGGCGAATGCGGCATCAGCGTCATTTCACCCGATGGCGAATTGGTCGAGTTTATCGCCACCGACGATATTTTCACCACCAACATCTGCTGGGGCGGGGCGGACAGGATGACCGCCTTTGTCACGCTGTCGGGCAGCGGGCGGCTGGCGGCAATTGATTGGGCGCGCCCGGGGCTGAAGCTGGCCTATTAGGGTCAGAACCCTAATGCACCAGCAACAGCGGGAAGCGCGCGACGTCGATGAAATAGCGCGTAACCCCGCCGAACAATGTCTCGCGGAAACGGCTATGGCCATAAGCGCCCAGCACGATCAGGTCCGCGCCCAGTTCCTGCGCGGCATTTTCCAGCAATTCCTCGATCGTCAGCTGCGTCCGCTCTTTCTCCAGCAGATCGGCGTGGATGCCATAGCGCGACAAATAGCTTAAGGCATCGGTTGCGGGAAAGGCTGTGCCTTTGGCCTTTTCGGCTATCGTTACCAATGTCACCGACCCCGCGAGCGCAAGCAAGGGCGTCGCGGCACGCAGCGCGTTGGCGGCTTCATGGCTACCGTCCCACGCCACCATCGCTTTGCCGGCAAGCTGTAGCGGTGCCACACCACGCGGCAATGCCAACACGGGGCAACGCGCGCCGACCGCGAGCGCGCCAACATCCGGCCCCGGATTGACCTTGCCCGCCTCGCCCAGCGACACGATGATGCAATCCGCCAGTCGCGCCGAACTGACCAGCGCATCGACCGGCTCGCTGTTCGACGATTCGATGCCCCACGGCACATCTTCCTCGCCCAACTGTGCGGACAGCCGTTCGACCAGCGCATCCTCGTTTTCCTGCGCCTGTTGTAATGCTTCACCGACCAGAAAGGCACCGCCGAACGGATCAAGCGTTACGAATCGCTGCATCGGGGTGTTAATGTGGAACTGCACATGCCCCTCGGTCGCACGAGCGAGATCAAGCGCGCTTTGCAAGCGCTGCTCCATCGCGGGACTGTCATCGGCGTGAATCAGAAATGAGCGCATGGGGGTTCTCCTTACCGATTGAGTATCGGCGCTTATGGCGTGAACACAATGATATAAATCAACGCTGTCATTGCCGTTGAGTGTGGTCCGGTTCGGGCCTATTGCTTGGAGCTTCGCTACAACCGCTGTGAGAATCAGGCTCCCATGAAAAAACTCTACCCCGACGCTGCTGCCGCGCTCGATGGATTGCTGCGCGACGATATGATGATTGCGGCAGGCGGCTTTGGCCTGTGCGGCATTCCCGAACGGCTGATCGACGCGATTGTGGAGAGCGGCGTGACTGGTCTGACGGTGGCATCGAATAATGCCGGGATCGACGGCGAAGGGCTGGGCAAATTACTCCGCACGCGGCAAATCCGCAAAATGATCTCTTCTTATGTTGGCGAGAATAAAGAGTTTGAGCGGCAATATCTGGCCGGAGAATTGGAAGTCGAGTTTAGCCCGCAAGGGACACTCGCCGAGCGGATGCGGGCAGGCGGTGCGGGTATTCCGGGCTTCTACACCAAAACCGGCGTCGGCACACAGGTGGCCGACGGCAAAGAGGTCAAGTCGTTCGCCACCCCAAATGGACCCGAGGACTATATCCTCGAACGCGGCATTTATGCCGACCTGTCCATCATCAAGGCGTGGAAGGCCGACGAAAGCGGCAATCTTTGTTTTCGCAAGACCGCGCGCAATTTCAACCTGCCCGCCGCGACATGTGGACGGATGTGCGTGGTCGAGGTCGAGGAGATTGTCCCTATTGGCAGCCTCAATCCCGATTGTATCCATTTGCCCGGCGTCTATGTGCAGCGGATGATAGTCGGCGCGCCCTATGACAAAAAGATCGAGTTCCGGACGGTAAGAGAGAGGGCATAGATATGATTGGTAAAAGATGGATCGGGCGATGGATAATCGCCGTATCGGTGCTTCATACGCTGTTCGGCCTCATGGCGTTCACCCCTGTCCTCAGGGCCATGCTTAGCGACGGATTTTGGAACAGCGTTGGCGCAGACGCAATGCGCGGCGCAGTGGCGTGGTTCCTGTTGACCGGCGGCTTCATGCTGATCTGCGGACTAGCGGTGGATGCGTGTGAGCGCAGCGAGGGTGCCTGCGCGCTCCGCCCAAGCGGCTGGGGCTTGTTGGTGGTCACGCTCATTACCATCGTCTTGATGCCCGTGTCGGGCGCTTGGCTGTTGCTGCCGCCAGCGATTGCGATGGTTTGGCGCGGGAGTAGCAGCTGATGCTGGCCAGAAACCCATGGCTGATTGCCGCCGCATGGGGCAGCATTGCCGCATCCTTGCTCCACCTTGCCTGCATCATCGGCGGGCCGGACTGGTATCGCTGGCTGGGTGCTGGTGAAGAAATGGCACAGGCAGCGGAACGCGGGGCGTGGATGCCGACCATCGTTACGCTGGGCATCGCCGCCGTGCTTAGCGTGTGGGCGACCTTTGCCTTTTCGGCAGCAGGGGTGATCCTCCGCCTGCCGCTGACCCGCACCGCGCTGGTCGCGATCAGTGCGGTGCTGCTCTTGCGGGCATTGGCAGGATTGTTCGGGGCATTCTGGCGGCCTGACCTGTCAGGCAATTTCATGCTAATCTCGTCATTGATTGTGCTCATCCTTGGCCTATGCTTTGCCATCGGGACGTGGCAGAACTGGTCGGTGATTTCAAACAGGGGAGTTTGAGTGATGCGCAAGGCAGTTTTGATAATGAGCAGCATTGGCGCGGCGGCATTGCTGTCGGGCTGTGTCGCCGCAGTTTTGCCCGTGCTTGCGGCCGGAACTATGCTGCGCGGCGAGGCAGGAAAGAATGCAGCCGAGGCCGTTCCGCCCGCTCCACTCGTCCCCACGCCGCCACAAATGACGCCGATGTCAAATGCGCCGCGCGCGGACTATGCCAGCCCCATTGCCGCGACAACGCCCACATTGGCAGCCTTGCCATCCAATTATCAGGCGCTGGTTGACCATGTCCGCACCCGCGCCGCTTTGGCGGCACAAGGCGCGCCGGTGACATCGCTGGTGCTCGAAAATGCACTCACCCTGCGCGAACCCGCTTATGTCGATTGCGAGGGCCGCGCCTCGGCGGTGCTGGTCGACCTTGATGACGCGACCAGCGGTCCGGTGACCGCGATGACGGCGCAGCCGGGGGAGAGCAGCGCGCCCGCGCCCGCCGCCAATGCCGATATAGTGGCTGCGCTGCGTCAGTTGCGCGCTGCGGGCAGCCGGATCGTGTGGATTACCGAACTGCCCGATAGCGCCGCGACCACCATTGGTGGCTGGCTGCACCACACAGGGCTTGACCCTGAAAGCAACGATACGCTCTATGCAGCGGCCCCCGGCCTTGAGCGCAAGCAATTGCTGCGCCGCCGCGCTGCGGAACAATTTTGCATCATCGCGGTGGTTGGTGACCGAAAATCGGACGCCGAGGAGGCTTATGACTATCTGCGCAACCCCGACGCGCCGCTGGTGATCGACGCCAATTGGGGATCGGGCTGGTTTTTGCTCCCCGCGCCGCTGACTCCACACGAATAATAACCCTGACCCTAAAGGATAAAGATGCCCTGGACCCGTGATGATATGGCTGCACGCGCGGCAAAGGAGCTGCGCGACGGCTATTATGTAAACCTTGGCATCGGCATACCGACCTTGGTGGCGAACCATATTCCGGCGGGAGTAGAGGTGACGTTGCAGAGCGAAAACGGCATGTTGGGCATCGGGCCGTTCCCGCTTGCGGGGGAGGAAGACGCCGACCTGATTAACGCGGGAAAACAGACGATCAGCGAACTGCCGCAAAGCGCCTATTTCGACAGCGCCGCCAGTTTTGCGATGATTCGCGGCGGGCATATCGACCTCACTGTATTGGGCGCGATGGAGGTTGCCGAAAATGGCGACATCGCCAACTGGATGGTGCCGGGTAAGATGATCAAGGGCATGGGCGGCGCTATGGATCTGGTTGCCGGGGTCAAGAAGATCATTGTTGTGATGGAGCACAATGCCAAGGATGGCAGCCCCAAGTTCATCCCGACCTGCACATTGCCGCTCACCGGACGCAATGTGGTGGATATGATCATCACCGACCTTTGTGTTTTCCACCGCGCCGATCACGCTTCGCCGTTCAAACTGATCGAGCTGGCACCGGGGGTCAGCGCGGACGAGGTTGCGGCCCATACGACCGCGCATTACATGGCGTGAACGGTCAGCATCAGTGAGTAGTGAGGACGATCTGAAGGTCGCAGCAGAGGCCCTCCAAGCCGGTGATGGCAGACGCGCATCGGCGTTGCTTAAACCGATTGCCGACGCGCATCCGGGTCATGCACAAATTTGGATGATGCTGGCTGAGGCGCACCGCATCGCGGGCGATCACGCAGGGCTGGAGGCAGCGGCCGACCGCGTCATAAGCATCGAGCCACGAGCGCTGCGTGCCTATGGCTGGAAGGGTGACAGCAGGGCGGCGTTGGGCGATGCGCGCGGTGCCGCAAGCTGGTATAAAGAGGGGCTGACACAGGGTGCGCGATTCTCGCCCCTGCCACAGGGGCTTGATGAGGAGATGGCACGCCAGCGCGGTGCGCTTGAGGGAATAGAATCAGGATTTGCCACACAATTGAACGATGGTTTGTTGGCGCACGGCATTTCCCCTAGTGGGACGTCTGGCCGCTTTGCTGAATCGATCGACCTGTTAAACGGAACAAAGAGCATTCAGTTGCAAAAACCAGCCACCTATTATTTCCCTGGGCTACCGCAACGTGCATTTTATGAGCGTGAGGAGTTCGACTGGGTTCCTAGGGTTGAAGCGGCCACAGACACAATCCGCGAGGAATTGATTGCGGCGCTGGCAAATGACGACCTGTTCACGCCTTATCTTCAGGTCGAGCCAGCACGCCCACACCGCGATTTTCACGGTATGACTGGCAACAGCGATTGGAGCGCGCTCCACCTGATTGACAATGGCATTATATCGCCGACTAATCAGGCGCGATTTCCCAAGACATTGGCAGCGATGGAGCATGCACCGCTGTGCCGCATTGGGGTGCGTGCACCAACGGTGATGTTTTCGCTGCTCAAAGGTGGCGCGCGCATTCCCCCTCATCATGGTGCGATTAATACGCGCCTGATCTGTCACCTGCCGCTGGTCGTTCCGGGCAATGGCGCATTGCGATGCGGCAATTATCAACGCGCGTGGGAAAGCGGCAAGTTACTGATATTTGATGATTCAATCGAGCATGAGGCTTGGAATGACTCAAGCGAAGATCGTGTCGTGCTCATTTTTGACATATGGCGGCCCGAACTGACCAACGATGAACGCGCGGCGGTCACAGCGTTATTTGATGTCATCGACAGCCAGGTATAAGGGGCGTGCATGTACACATTAATTACCGCCAATCGTAATTATTCGAGCTGGAGCTTGCGTCCTTGGCTGTTGATGAAGGCGCTCGGCATAGCATTCGAGGATCGGCTGGAGCCCTTCACCAAGCCCGACAACCATGCCGATTTTCGCGCATTTTCGCCGACGGGACAGGTTCCGGTGTTGATAGACGGTGGCCGCACCGTCCACGACACTATGGGCATCACGCTTTATCTTAGCGACAGGCATGACGGGGTGTGGCCAGCCGACCCCGATGCGCGGGCATGGGCGCAGTGCGCGGCGGCGGAAATGCACAGCGGATTCGCGGCGCTGCGGAACGACTGCACGATGAATGTCGGCGTTCGGGTCAAACCCAAGCCAATGTCGCCTGCTTTATTGGCTAATATTGCACGGATAGGTGAACTGTTCGAACAGGGACTGTCGCGCTTTGGCGGGCCTTATCTGGCCGGGCAAAGCTTTAGCGCCGCCGATGCCTTTTACGCTCCCGTTGCCTTTCGCGTCCGCACCTATGGCCTCGATGTCGGTGCGGGCCAAGCATGGGTCGATCATATCATCGCGCATCCGGCGATGCAGGAATGGGAAAGCGAAGCGCTTGGCGAGCACTGGCGCGAAGCGGGACATGAGGCCGAATTGGCCGCATGCGGGGCGATTATTGCCGATTATCGCACCGGATAAGCGGCACGAAACCAATCCGGCTGCGCAATATTCGCCAACAGCCACAGGCCCAACGTCAAAAACAACGCCGCCGCGCCGATTTGCAGGGCGCGTATCGGCACGCGCTTGATGAGCGCATGCCCCAGAAAAACCGCCGGAACATTGGCGACCATCATCCCCAATGTCGTACCTGCTGTAACCAGCGCCACCGATTGGAAGCGTGCGCCCAGCGCGATGGTCGCCACCTGGGTTTTGTCGCCGATCTCGACTAGAAAAAAGGCGATTGTCGTCGCAATAAACGGACCGAAACGATCCGTTCCGCCGCTCAGGTCATCGGCATTGTCCGGGACCAATGTCCATGCCGCCATAAAGATGAACGAGGCCGCCACGCAATACCGGAACCAAGCGCCGTCGAGCAGCGAAGCAATGCTCGCCCCCGCAAGTGCCGCCAGCGCATGGTTGGCCAGCGTTGCGACCAATATCCCCCCGATGATGGGCAATGGGCGACGAAATCGCGTGGCCAGCACTATCGCCAGCAACTGCGTCTTGTCGCCCATTTCGGCCAGCGCAACGACCAGCGTCGAGGTGAACAGAACCTCCATATGCGGACGTCGTCAGCCTTCCGAAGCTTCGCCTTCTGCGGCTAGCTTGCGTGGGCGCCCACGGCGTTTCGGCGCTGCCTCGGCTTCGCCGCCATCGCTAGGCATGGCAGATACCTCACGCGCGGGTTCGATGCCGATGGCTGGCGGCAGCACGGCAACGTCGATGCCAAAGCTGGCGTCATCTTCATGGCTCCCGTTGCGCCCCTCGTTGCGCCCCTCGTTGCGCCCCTCGTTGCGCAGCGTGTCGCGGCCATTGCCGCCCCGTTCGCGATTGCCTGTCGTGTCCTGATTGCCATAGCGTTCACGCCCGCGCCCAGAGCCACGAGTGTCGCCACGATCATCGCGGGGTGGCCGCTCGCTGCGCTCCTCGCCCCGCCCAGAGTCACGCGCATCGCCACGGTCACGATTGTCGCTTCGCTCGCCGCGCCCTCGGTCTTGTATATTTCTGGGCGCACGCCCGATCATGTCGATGGCGTCAAGCTCTTCGGCCTGATCGTCGCCCTCATTGTCGCTCTGTCCGCTATCGCCATGATCATCACCGCGCCCACGTTGTTCTTCTTGCCTGACGCGTGCGTCGGAAAGAACACGGAAATAATGGTCGGCGAATTGCAGATAATATTCGGTCATCACCCTATCGCCGGACAATTGTGCGTCGCGCGCCATATTGCGATATTTCTCAAGCAATTGGGTGGCGTTGCCGCGCGCACGACTGTCGATGCGATTGCCCTGATCGTAATTGCGGCTTTGGCTGCCCCCCGACTGACGCGGCCCGTTGTTGCTGCGGCCGCGACGGCGCCCGTTATTTTGCTGGCGATTATTGATCGACACACTCTGTCCTTAAGTAGTGGAACGGTCTTTCCCGTATGTCCTGCGCATGTGCGGCAATTTGTGCCTGTCACCAGCGTCCCAAATGGTGGGGCGAAGGGGGCCATTTTGCCGCATGGGAACTCTTGCAGCGATCCCGAACCCCGCCAATAATCTATCAGGTGGTTCCCGCAGGGCATCTGCTGCGTCACCAGCACTAGCCTGGTTGAAGCGCAAATCAAGCAAAAACGTCAAACAGGGGTGCAAATCAGTGCCCGCTCCCGCCCGCCTAGATCGCGTTTGCAAGTGACGGTAAAGCCTGCTGCTTCGGCAAGAGCGGTAACGGCGGCACATTGCCCCACGCCAATTTCGATAATGGCGACGCCGCCGGGCAATATCCGGGGTGCCAGAGTGGGGATGATAACGCGATAATCATCAAGGCCGTCGACACCCGCAAACAGCGCCTCGGGCGGTTCATAGTCGGTGATTTGGCGGTCAAGCCTCGCATTCGATTCGATATAGGGCGGGTTGCACAGGATGAGGTCGGCCGCGCCGCCATCGGCCCAGCCGCCTGTCACAAATGTCGCGCGGTCGGCCAGCCCCAACGCTGCTGCATTGGCGCGCGCATAGGTGAGTGCTACTTCGCTGCGGTCCACCCCAATGCCGCGCGCCTTTGGCCATTGATGGAGCGCGGCGAGCAGCAGCGTCCCCGGCCCCGTGCCAAGGTCGAGGATGGTCGCAGGGCCAGCTTCGCCAAAATGCGCCACCGCCGCCTCGATCAATGTCTCGCTGTCTGCGCGGGGGATGAGGACGCCGGGTCCGACACTAAGGCTGATGGTCCAGAAATCGCGCCTGCCGACGATATAGGCAATGGGTTCATGCGTCACCCGCCGTTCCACCAGTGCGGCAAAGGTGGCTGGCACGTCAAAACGCTTGGGGTCGAGCAACAATGCCCCGCGTTCCACGCCCAGCGCGTGCGCCATCAACAGTTCGGCGTCGAGCCGCGCGGTGTCGCTCATTGCCGCCAGCCTAGCGCTGGCATCGCCAAGCGCCGCGCTTATGCTCACGCCTCTCCCACCATCGCCAGCCGTTCTGCTTCGTCCTCGGCGACCAATGCGCCAACCAGTTCGCCAAGCTGGCCCTCCAATATCTCGGGCAAACGGTGCAATGTCAGGTTGATACGGTGGTCGGTGACGCGCCCTTGCGGGAAATTATAGGTGCGGATCCGCTCGGACCGATCACCCGACCCGACCATCAGCTTGCGTTCCCCCGCGCGTTCATTGTGCAACAATTCGCGTTGGCGTTCATACAGGCGGGTGCGCAGCACATCCATCGCCTTGGCGCGGTTCTTGTGCTGGCTGCGCTGGTCCTGCTGGATGACGACGAGGCCGGTGGGCAAATGGGTGATGCGGATCGCGCTGTCGGTGGTGTTGACATGCTGGCCGCCCGCGCCGGACGATCGGTAAATATCGACCTTCAGATCGCCTTCGTTGATCTGGACATCGACCTCGGTCGCTTCGGGCAGGACCGCGACGGTTGCGGCGCTAGTGTGGATGCGCCCCTGGCTTTCGGTGGCGGGGACGCGCTGAACGCGGTGGACCCCGCTCTCGAACTTCAGCTTGGCAAACACGCCAACGCCCGCGACGTTAACGATGACTTCCTTATAGCCGCCGACCTCGGCCTCGCTCGCCGACACCAGCTCGACGCGCCAGCCTTGGTTTTCGGCATATTTGCTATACATGCGCAGCAAATCGCCCGCGAACAGTGCGGCCTCATCGCCGCCCGTGCCAGCGCGGATTTCGAGCATGGCGCTGCGTTCGTCGGCGACATCCTTGGGGAGCAGCGCGATGGCCAGCGCATGTTCGGCTAGGGGCAGCGCGGCGTCGATTGCGGCCAGTTCCTCATTGGCCATCGCGCGCAGTTCGGCGTCGCCGCCCGCCGTCATTTCGGTGAGCGAGGATATTTCGGCGCGCAACCGCGCGACCTTTGCCGCAGCGCGGGCCACGGGTTCGATCTCGGCATAGTCTTTCGACGCCTGCACGAAGGCCGCGCCCTCCAGACTGCCAGACGCCATCCGCGCAGCCAGTTCGTCGCGCCGCGCGCCAATCTGGCCAATACGTTCGTCGGATATGCGCATTATTCCCCCCTCCCCTTCAGGGGNNCCCCACCCCAACCCCTCCCCTGAAGGGGAGGGGCTTAGATTTGCCACACACTTCGTCATGCTGAACTCGTTTCAGCATCCACTCATTCCTTGTTTGCGGTGAGAGCATCGAAGATTGTGCGTGCCTGATGGTATAGATTCCACCTGTCATCCAACAATTTTATCGAACTAGTTGCATTACCGTCACGGACATCGAGGGAAACAATTGCCGCCGGATTGAGCTTTCGGGCGCGATCATAGCGTTTGCGAGGCGAACCCATCGCAATCAATTCCGCGCCGAAGCCGTGCCTCCGAAATGCAATTGCCATCGCCATGGCCGCTTGTTCCCGAGCAGCATTCTCTGCCACGATTGCTAATTCGATTAAGTTGCATGGCGGCCCATCCACCAACATGCCTAACCGCTCTATCCCCGCAGCCCAGCCGACAGCAGGCGTTGCTGGACCGCCCAGCGCCTCGATCAGGCCGTCATAGCGCCCGCCGCCGATCACCGTTCCCTGTGCGCCCAGCCTATGGGTGACAAACTCGAACGCGGTGTGGCGGTAATAATCGAGCCCGCGCACAAGGCGCGCATTGCGTGTCCACGCGACCCCCGCCGCATCAAGGCCAGCGGTCACGGCGGCAAAGAAATCGCTCGCCTCTGATGTCAAATAAGCATCAATGTCGGGCGCGCTGTCTGCCGCCGGGCGGTCGGCTGGGTCTTTGCTGTCGAGGATGCGCATCGGGTTGACCGACAATCGCCGGATGCTGTCTTCGGACAGGTCCGCGAGGTGCGCCTCAAAATGCTCGATCAGCCCCGCGCGCCACGCCTCGCGGCTGGCCGCGTCGCCCAGCGTGTTGAGCGTCAAGGTGACGCCGTCGACTATCCCCAATTCTTTGAGCAACTGATCGGCAAAGCACAGCAATTCAACGTCTGCCGCCGGTTCGGCGGCGCCAATCACCTCGGCATCGAGCTGGTGAAACTGGCGGTAACGGCCCTTTTGCGGGCGCTCATAGCGAAACAATGGCCCGTGGGTTGCGACTTTGAGCGGCGCGAACTGCTGCCAGCCATTGGTGATATAGGCGCGCGCAATCCCGGCGGTAAACTCTGGCCGTAGCGTCACCGAATCGCCGCCGCGATCCTCGAATGTATACATTTCCTTCGACACCACATCGGTGGTCTCGCCCAGCGAGCGTGCGAAAACGGCCGTCGGTTCGATCACGGGCATTTCGATGCGGCCAAAGCCATAGAGGCGGCGGACGCGCTCGAACGTCTCCACCACATGGGTGAAGCGCTCTGCGCTCTCGCCGATCATGTCCTGCGTGCCGCGCACCGCGTGGGGGGTTGGTATTTTAGCCATCTTTTGGGTCGCTAGAGGAAAATTGCGCCCTTTGCCAGACCATCAGGCTGGACAATCTGTGCTGACCACGGGCAAGAGAATGGTCTTGTATCGCTAAAAGGGCTTTTGCCAATGTTCCTGCGTTCTTCTCTGCTGCTCGGCATCGCCGCGCTTGCCATCGCCATGCCCATATCTGCGTCCGTATCGGCGCAAGCTGTGAACAGCGCGCCGCCGATCCCTGCACCGCTCAGCCTATTGCCTTATCCCGGCATCATGACGCTCGACGTCGATGGCAGCGATGTCGCGCATGCACTATTTTCCGTGCGACAGGTCATCCCGGTTTCTGGTGCGGGCGATCTGGTGCTGCGTTACCCGCAATGGTTGCCGGGCAAGCACGCGCCGCGCGGCGCGATTGGCGAAATGGCGGGGCTGGTGTTTACCGCCAATGGCCGCCCCCTCGCATGGACGCGCGACCCGCTTAACGTGTTCGCTTTTCATGTCGAAGTTCCTGCCGGTGCGCGCAGTATCGAGGCGCGTTTTCAATTCCTGTCGCCAACCCGCGAAAGCGAAGGGCGGGTGGTGATGACTCCCGCGATGCTCAACCTGCAATGGGAACAAGTATCGCTTTATCCAGCTGGTTTTGCGACACGCAACATTCGCGTGCGGCCCAGTGTGACCTTGCCAACCGGCTGGACGGGGGTTGCCGCGCTTGATGGCGCTATCGTTACTGGCAGCCGCACCACTTACGCCGTTACCGATTATGAAACGCTGGTCGATTCGCCGATGTTTGCCGGCGCGCATGTGCGGCGGTGGGATTTGGGGCATGACGCCTGGCTCAACGTGGTTGCCGACGAAGCGCAATTTCTGGAGGCTACACCCGAACAGATTGGGGCGCATGCGGCGTTGGTAGAAGAGGCGGTGACCCTGTTCGGGGCCCGGCATTTCGACCGATACGAATTTTTGCTGGCGTTGACCGAGGAGATGGGCGGCATCGGGCTGGAACATCACCGCAGCAGCGAAAATAGCCGCGAAACCGATTATTTCACTGAATGGGATGGCAATGGTTCGGAACGCGGGTTGTTGCCGCACGAACTGACGCACAGCTGGAATGGCAAGTTCCGCCGCCCGGCGGGGTTGTGGACCCCTGATTATGACGTGCCGATGGATGACCGTCTGTTGTGGGTGTATGAAGGGCAGACCAGCTTTTGGGATCTGGTGCTCGGTGCGCGCTCTGGCCTCCAATCGCGTGACTTGGTGCTGGGCGAATGGGCGCGCTATGCCGCCACCTATGCGCAGCAGCCCGGCCGCGCATGGCGCAGCGTAGAGGATACGACGCTCGACCCCGTTATGGCGGCACGCAAACCGCGCTCATTCCCATCCGCGACACGGGCCGAGGATTATTACAACGAAGGGTCACTGGTGTGGTTGGAAGCGG
>CXWL01116788.1_pt1 | contig 69266 bp, 72 predicted proteins | sample 590931 | NCBI WGS metagenome assembly CXWL01 (sample SAMEA3498368, study PRJEB10139) | groundwater metagenome | biome: water well; material: biofilm material | place: Germany | collected 2015-04-27 | reverse complement strand
GTAACCCGCATTAATACTGGGCTTCACGCTGTCGGCACCCAATTTAACCGGACACTAGTGACCTGCTGTATCATCGGAAAAAACTGGAAGAGATATTCATGCCGCAGACTGAAGCCTTCGCCCGCATACTCATCAACGCACAGCTCGAAGACCAAGACTGGAAGATCAGCGATGGCATCAGCGTTCGTTACGAATGCACGTTGCCAGATGGCGACCGCGCCGACTATATACTGTGCGGCCGCGAGGGGCGCGGGCTGGCAATCGTCGAGGCCAAGCGCGAGTCCATCAACGCCGCCGATGCCAGGGAGCAAGGCCGCCACAACGCGGAGCAGGCTGGCGTGCCTTTCGTCTTCCTCGCCAACGGCAAGGAAATCCTGTTCTGGGATTGGCAGCGCGAAGCCCACCCGCGCCCGGTCAAAACGTTTTTCTCGCAATCCGATCTTGAGCGCCGTGCCGCCACGCGGCAGATGCGCGTTGACCCGCTCGGCGTCGCCATTGACCAGCGTATCGCCGGGCGCGACTATCAACAGGAATGCAACGACACCCTTTGCCGCGAAATCGGGCTGGGCAGGCGTAGGATGCTGGTGGAGATGGCCACCGGAACCGGCAAGACCCGCATCGCTGCCGCGCTCATCAAGCGCCTGTTCGCGGCCAATGTCGTCACCCGCGTGCTGTTTTTGGTTGACCGCATCCCGCTGGCGCTGCAAGCCGAGGATACGTTCACCGAACACCTGAAGGAATTGCCCTGTTATGTGCTGCGCGCCGGTCGGCGCTTTCAGGACGAGCAGCGCATCACCATCACCACCTTGCAATCTATGGTAAATATCTACCACGAATATTCATCCGGCTATTTCGATCTCATCATCACCGACGAATGCCATCGCAGCATTTATGGCAAGTGGCGCAAGGTGCTGGAACACTTCGACGGCATCCAGATCGGCCTGACCGCCACGCCTTGCGTCAAACCACCCAACGAAGATGGTACGCCCGACGACGAAACCGCCTTCGTGCGCGACACCCTGCGCTTTTTCGGTGTGGATAAACCCACCTTTTCCTACACGCTCAAACGCGCCATTGACGACGGCTACCTGGTCGGCTACCAAATCTACAAAGCCCAGACAGTCAAGACCGCCACCGCCGACGGTATCAAGATTCTGCGCAACGACATCCAGTGGGAAGTGCTTGATCCCAAGACCCGTAAGGAACTCGAAGACGCTTTCACCGCAGCCGCCAACCTCAAGCCGCCGCAGCCGCATATCCTCCTCGACCCCAATGTGCTGGAACGCAAATTCACCATTCCCGCGCGCAATCAGGCCATCGTGCGCGAATTCCGCAAGGTGATGGATGGTGGCTACACCGATGCCACGGGTTATCTGCGCAAACCGATGATCGGCAAGACCATCGTCTTCGCCGTCACCAAGCGCCATGCCGAAACGCTGGCGACGCTGATAGACAATGCATTCGCCCACCTGAAACCATCGCCGGAAATCAAATACGCCGATTACGTTGTCTCCGGCATGGGGCAAAGCGAAGACACCACCGACGCGATGGCGCGCATCCGCCGTTTCAAGAAAGAAAAATTTCCGCAGGTGCTGGTCTCGGTGAATATGCTCGACACCGGTTTCGACTGCCCGGAAGTCGTCAATCTCATCTTCGCCCGCTACACCAAATCGGTGACACTCTATCGCCAGATGCTGGGCCGGGGCACGCGCAAATCGCCGGGCAAACCGGTTTTCACCCTGTTCGATTTTGTCGGCGTTGTCGCCGCGCATGAAGGCGAAGATGGCTATGGCGAAGGTGGCAAGGTGATGGAACCTAAACCGCGTCCCTACCAGAATCCCCGCACGCTTGTCACCGTCAATCAGGATGATGATATTGACCCCACCACTCGCGCTTGGGTGACGATGGACGATGCCGGTAATTTTGTCTTTCTCGAAGCGTCTGAAGAAAAAGCCAACGAACTCGGCGCACGCTTCGAGGGCTGGCTGGTAAGCCACGAGTTCACCCCCGATCAGGAACGCTGGCTGCATAATGTTGAGGCGCAAATCTGCGAAAACGCCGACCAGTTCGACGGCTTCACACTCGACCACCTCGAATTCCCGCCCTTCAGCCTGCAAGGTGGCCGCCGCAAGGCAGCCGAACTCTTTGGCGGCGAAGAGCCATTGTCCAGCGTCATCGCCAACCTCTCGCAGTCCGTCTATGGCGGGCAACCCGGCACCCACTAAAACCTTGCCATGTCACTCACCCCGCTACTCCGCCAGGACATAGACGACATCAGCAACTACCTTTTTGGTGGCGGCTATCCCGATCCGGTCTCGAACACCGAACAACTTGCCTTCCTGTTTTTCTTCTATCTCGCCGATGGGCTGGACACCCAGGCACAAGCCCGCGCCCGGCTGATGAAGCAAAAGCCGGCCAGCATTTACGGCGGCGGCTGGAAGCTGCGCAACCCGCTCAATGCCGTAGCACTTGGCGCTGGCGACACCATCCCGCGCGAGCGCTTCCGCTGGGCGCAATGGGCGCGCGCGCTGACCGGCGAGAGCCTTGCCCGCTTTCTGCGCGACGAGGTGTTTCCCTTCTATGCCGAAGTCGCCAGCAAGAGCGCCACCAACTTCATGGACGGCGCGCGGCTGGTCATTGACGAGCCGGTGGTATTGACCCAGATCGTCGGCAAGGTAGACGGCTTGCGGCTGGATGAACACGACGCCGACACCAAGGGCGACCTGTTCGAATACCTGCTCAAGCGCATCAAGACCGCTGGCGAACTCGGCCAGTTCCGCACTCCGCGCCACATCATCCGCGTCATCGTGGACATGCTCGACCCGAAGATCGGCGAAACCTGCTATGACCCGGCGGCGGGCACCGCCGGTTTCATCGCCGCCATTCTCGACCACATCAAGCTCGCCAACTCCACCCCGNNTTTTTCGGCAACGACGTTGACCCGAAGATGGTGCGCCTGGCCACCATGAACCTCACGCTGCGCGGCCTGCCCGACGTGCGCATCTACCAGCGCAACGTGCTCACCACCACGCTGGATGCCGGGAGAAAGCGCGAACTCGGCCTGCCCGAGGGCTATCACGTCGTCGCCGCCAATCCGCCGTTTGCCGGGCGCGTGGACAAGGATCGCATCGTTGATGACGTGAAAGTCGGCAACAGCACCGCCACCGAACTGCTGTTCATCAAATACATGATGGACTCTTTACTGAACCCCTCGCCCTCCGGGATAACCAGCGACTTGGCGGCTTTGCCGCCTAGTCGAATGGCTAGTGGTTCCATCAGAGGGGCAGGGGGTGAGGGAGGCCGCTGTGGCGTGATCGTCCCCGAGGGCGTGCTGTTCGGCGCAACTGGCGCACACAAGGAACTGCGCCGCCAACTGCTCGAAAACAACCGCGTCGAGGCGGTACTGTCGCTGCCCGGCGGCGTGTTCCAGCCCTATGCCGGGGTCAAGACTTCGGTGCTGTTTTTCCGCAAGGGCGGCAGCACCGACAACGTGCTGTTCCTCCACGCCGATAACGACGGCTACAAACTCGACGCCAACCACGATACCGCCATCGAAGCCGACGACCTGCCGGGGTTGGTGGATGCGTATCGCAATCGGGAAGCGCTCTACGCCGATTGGCAGAACCGTGAACCCGAGGCCGAATGGAAGCAAAAATGGTGGTTCGCCGATGCGGCGACGATCCGCACCAACGATTTCAACCTCTCCGCCGGACGTTACCGTCCGATGAACCAGACTGCCGTCGCGCACCGCAACCCGCGCGAGCTGCTGGATGAATTGGCGGCGATTGAAGCGGAGATAGTCGGGGAGGTTGAAGAATTGCGGTCGGCGTTGTCTAATGCCGATCTGGATACGGTTGATTAGAGGAGAAAAACATGGGCTACGCCGAATTGATTCATCAGCGGCTACAAACTTTGCCGCAGGAAAAGCAGGCCGAGGTGTATGACTTTGTTGAATTCATCGCGACAAGAAGCAATGTCACCGAAGCGCAGGATGAAGATCAACGCAAAAAGCGCGTCCTGGCAGCTCTCGCGTCGGCGCGAGATGCCTGGCCAAAAACGGGGGAGGCACAAATAGGTCGGTTGGCAGCCGACATGCGCGCCGAATGGGATGGTCGCGGTTGGGAAAACCGTAGCTGATGCCCTGCCTGATTGACACCAATGTCCTGATTCATGCGCTCAGTGGCAATGCACAAGCGCCGATCTTGTCGCGCATAGACGCCGCCATTGCCAACCGGGCGCGCTATTCGGTGGTCACACGCATGGAACTGCTGGGCTGGAACGGCCACACGGCGGACAGCCGGCGCGAAACCGAAGCACTGCTGGCCCAACTGATGGAAATCACCCTCACTCCCACCATCGTCGCGCTGGTTATCGACATCCGTTCTACCATCACGATCAAACTGCCCGACGCCATCATCGCCGCCAGCGCGCTGGTCGAAAACCTGCCTCTGATGACGTGCAATACCGGCGACTTCAAACACATCGCTGGTTTGGTGGTCATTGATCCGTTCGCCGCATGATTCCGGTTGTCTGTGCGGAAGCGTTGCGGGTGGTGTTGGCGGAGCAGGCTGAATGATCGGATGGCGCACGGCGAAACTTGAAGACGTGGCCAACGTCCTCGGCGGCGGCACGCCATCAAGACAAGAGCACAGCTATTTCGGCGGCACAATTCCGTGGGCAACGCCAACCGATGTCACTGCACTTGATGGCCTCTACGTTAGCAAGGCCAAGGAATCCATCACCGATGAGGGACTTCGAAATAGCTCAACGAAACTCATGCCCGCCGGGGCGGTGTTGCTTACAAGTCGCGCCACGATTGGCTTTACAGCCGTTGCCGAGGTGCCGATTTGCACGAATCAGGGATTTGTGAACTTTGTTTGCGGCCCTGATCTCGTGCCCGAATTTTTGGCTTATTGGCTGCGCGCACAAAAAGCGAAGCTCATTCAGCACGCAGGCGGCACGACATTTAAGGAAATTGCTCGCGGCACAGTTCGGAAATTTGAGATTGCTTTCCCAGCCCTCGACGAGCAACGCCGCATCATTGATCTGCTTGCCCGCGCCGATGGCATCGTCCGTCTGCGGCGCGAAGCCGAGAAGAAAACCGCCGATCTGATCCCTGCCCTGTTCGTGGATATGTTCGGCGATCCGGCGACAAATCCGAAGGGGTGGCCTGCATTGTCTATCGTTGAATTGTGCGGCGTTCAAACGGGTGGCACGCCCTCACGCGACAACGCCGCTTACTATGAGGGTGAGATTCCTTGGGTCAAAACTGGCGAAGTCTCTGGTGGAGTGATTCAAAAAACAGAAGAACACATTTCAGAGCAGGCACTGGCTAAAACAAACTGCAAGAGGTTTCCAGTAGGCACTATTTTGGTAGCTATGTATGGTCAAGGGCAGACGCGGGGGCGATGCGCAATGTTAGGAATTGAAGCATCTACCAATCAAGCCTGTGCGGCAATTTTGCCATCCGACCAAATCGCAGGAGAGTTTTTATTTCGTCTATTGCAAACTCAATACGAACATCTGCGAAGCCTCGCGCAAGGTGGTAATCAGGCAAATCTTAATTTGTCGATGATCAAAAACTATCGGGTGATTGTTCCGCCGATTTCAATTCAAAATAAATTCGTTGAACGGATAGATGCGGTTAACGCTATCCAATCCCAACAATCCGCCGCCACCGCCAAGGCCCAAGCCACCTTCGACGCGCTGCTGGCGCAGATGTTTTCGCACACATAAGAGGGGGAAGTATGCCGGATGTTTTTATTTCACATGCAACAGAAGATGCTCCATTCGCCAATTTTCTTTTTCGACATCTTCAACAAGAGGGGCTTGGTATTTATCTTGCCTCTGCATCATTAGCTGCTAGTGAAAAGTGGATGCCTAACATTCTTGAAAATCTCCGGCAATCCAAATGGGTGCTTTGCCTTGCGAGTCGAGCCGCATAAACATGTACATCTTCCTCGACGAATCCGGCGACTTGGGTTTTGATTTTGCCAAGGCCAAGACTTCGCGGTATTTCGTGATTAGCTTGCTGGTTTGCCAGGACAAAGAAGCGCAGGACGGTTTCCGCCGTGCGGTGGAGCGCACGCTGAAAAACAAACTCAACCACAAGAAAAATAGCTCGCGCAGGATTGCCGAATTGAAAGGCACGGGGACGACCTTCGCGATCAAGCAGTATTTCTTTCGCCAGCTCCCGGCAAATGGCTGGAGGATTTACAGCGTGACGCTGAACAAGTTGCGTGTGGATGAACATTTGCGTACATGAGCGGGCAAGAAGAAACTCTACAATTTCCTGGCACGATTCATTTTGGAAAAAGTGCATTTCCCCGAAGACGCACGGCAGGTGAGTCTGGTGGTGGGTCGCTGCAAAAATAAGGAGGAAATCAGGGATTTCAACCGGTATGTGATTAACCAGTTGGAAGCCTTGCTGCCGCTTAACACACGGCTGAACATTGACCATCTTGGATCACACGAGAGCGCGGGGCTTCAGGCGGTGGATTTGTTCTGCTGGGGGATCGCCCGCAAGGATGGCGTGGGCGATCAGGAGTGGTATTCGGCGTATCAGGACAAGGTAAGTTTTACGACGGTTTACCTGCCCGAGAAATAGAAATGACGGCCCCTGTAATGCTCAATGCCCCAAAGCTCATAGCCAACCGATGGAAGGAAGCACCTCGGGAACACTACAGGACTTACCCGTCATGGTTCGTAAGGTAAACGCCAAAGCAAGTGCTGTCAACATATTGACGATGGGGAATTGCTCTGTGGCCCTATCCATTCGCGCCCAAGATGCTGGAGCAGAATCCCCAGTCCAAAATCGGCTTGGACGAGAAGCATCCGCCGCCACCGCCAAGGCGCAAGCTACCTTCGATGCGTTGCTGGCGCAGGTGTTTGCAGTTATAAAATAGCGGCGGGTATACCCGATGCAACGCCGGTCGGCACGAAGACTAACATGGCCCGGCAATTCCGGTTTGCGACAAAAGCCAGTTCTGCCCGCCGCTCACAGGTGAACCACAACCAGCGCGACGCTGATGCCGCCCGCGACTCCCAGCATGCCCCCCGCGCAGCACAAGCCGATCTGGCGACCGGCGACGAATAGCACCACGCCGAGTTTGAACGCGATGTTCGAGATGACCGCCAGACCTATCGCCGTAGTCGCCTGCCCTGCCTGCAACTTGCCGAGCTCGAACAGCCGCAGGCTGGACAACGTGATCGCATCCACATCGGTCAACCCGGAAACCAGCGCCACCGCGTACAGCCCCTTGCTGCCCGCGATGTCAGACAGCCAGGCGGCGCAGAACAGCACGACGGCATAGAGCAGGCCGAAGCCAAGCGCGGTGCGGATTTCGGTGGGGTTGGTAATTTCCGGCAGCGGCGTATCCGTCTGGCGTTGCAGCTTGCGCCACCAGTAATAGGTGCCGGCCATGCCGCAGGCCAGCCCGGCGCCGAGCACCGCCAGCAACTGCGGCAACAGCTTGGGCGACACCGCCGCGCCCAGCAGCGACAGCCGCACCAGCACCACCAGATTGGCCAGCAGGATCACCACCACCGCGAGCTGCGCCAGCGCGGGGTCTTTTTTCCCGTGACGCGCGTAAACCAGCGTGGTCGCGGTGCTCGACACCAGCCCGCCGAACAGCCCGAGCAATGAAGCGCTGTGGCGCTGCCCGGTAAGCTGCAGGGCGACATATCCGGCCAAGCTCACCCCGGAAATCAGCACCACCATCAGCCAGATCTGGTAGGGGTTGAGCGCGTCGTAGGGCCCGTAAGCCTGATTGGGCAGGATGGGCAGGATGATGAAAGTCAGCACCGCGAATTGCAGGGTAGAAATGAAATCGCGCCGGGTCAGGTTTTGCGTAAAAATGCGCAGCTCGGTCTTGAAGTACAGCAGCATGGTGGTGATGATGGCGAGCATCACCGCCAGCGTGGTGTAGCCGTGCCAGATGATGGTGCCGAGCGCGTAGCAGACGATAACGGCGGCGACGGTGGTGGTGCCGGGATCGCTGGATTCCTCGCTGTCGCGGCGAGCGTAGGCGGCGACCATCATCGCGCCGACGATGAGCAGGCCGACCGGGCTGATCCACGGGCTGGTGGTTTTATCCGAAAGCATCGCGGCCAGCGTACCGAACAGCGCGACCAGCGCAAAGGTGCGCAGGCCGGCCTTGGCAGCGGGGCTGCGCTCGCGCTCCAGACCGATCAGCAACCCGACCGCCAGACTGGTGAGAAAGGCGGGCAAGTGCTGCAATTCTTCCGGCAGCGCATCCATCAAAGCGGTTCCCAGTGCGTAAGGATAAGTTGCAGGCTGCGGGTGCCGTTGAACTCGTTGATACCGATACGATACACCGCCCGGATTTTCTCCGGCAACGGTTCGGCGTGCGAAAACAATATGGCGTCGAATTGCTGTGCGCCGCGCGCCAGCCGAAGCTTGAGATGCTTTTCTCCCACCACGCGCTGCTGCGCGACCTCGAAAGCGTCGCAAAAAACGGGCGGCGGAAAACCTTGCCCCCACACCTCGCCGTCCAGTTGTTGCGCCGTATCCAGGGTGCAATGCCCGGCGGCCAGCGCGCCGTCGGTCTCGATGACCTGCTCGAGGTCGGCGGGAGTGAGCAGATTTTGTGCGACGGATTCAAAGGCAGCCCGGAATTCATCGAACCGATCTTCGCGGATGCTGAGCCCAGCCGCCATCGCGTGGCCGCCGAATTTTTGCAGCAGGTGCGGGTGGCGCTTCGCAACCAGATCCAGCGCGTCGCGCAGATGCAGGCCTGGGATGCTGCGCCCCGAGCCCTTTAATTCGCCCTCCTGCGCGCGCGCAAAGGCGATCACCGGGCGATGAAATTTATCCTTGAGCCTTGATGCGAGAATACCGATGACGCCCTGGTGCCAGCTTTCATCAAACATCGCGATGCTGCTGCGGATGCTTTCTTCGCCGGAGCTACTGCCAGGCAGGTTGGCGCCCTCCAGCGCATCCAGCGCCGACTGCCGCATCTCGGTCTCGATACTGCGCCGCTCGCGGTTGAGCGCATCCAGTTGCGCTGCGATGGCTGCCGCCTCACCCATCTCGTCGCTGAGCAGGCAGGCGATGCCCAGGCTCATGTCTTCCAGCCGCCCGGCGGCGTTCAGCCTCGGCCCGACCACAAATCCCAGCTCGTAGGCAGATGCCCGCCCGGAAGGCCGTTTCGCCGTTTGCAGCAGCGCGTTGATGCCGCAACAAGCGCGACCGGCGCGGATGCGCTGCAACCCCTGCCACACCAGAATGCGGTTGTTGTCGTCCAGCTTCACCACGTCCGCCACTGTGCCCAGCGCCACCAGATCGAGCAGGTTGCCAAGGTTGGGCTCTCTTGTTTCGCCCGCAAATGCCCCTCTTTCCCGCAGCTCCGCGCGCAGCGCCAGCAACACATAAAACATCACCCCCGCACCGGACAGATTCTTGCTGGGAAAGCCGCAGCCGGGCTGGTTGGGGTTGACGATGCACAGCGCGTCCGGCAAGGTCTCGCCGGGCAAATGGTGGTCAGTGACCAGCACTTGCATGCCAAGGCGGTTGGCTTCGTCCACCCCCTCCACGCTGGCGATGCCGTTATCCACCGTGATGAGGATATCCGGTTCGGATTGCGCGGCGAGACGCACGATTTCAGGCGTCAAGCCGTAGCCATATTCGAAACGGTTGGGCACGATGAAATCTGCTATCCCACCCATCGCGCGCAACCCGCGCAGGCCGATGGCGCAGGCGGTGGCGCCGTCCGCGTCGTAGTCGGCCACGATCAGCAGTTTCTTCCCGGCGGCAATGGCATCAGCCAGCAATACCGCCATGACCTGCGCGTTTTTCAGTTTCGCGAATGGCAGCAAATTTCCCGTGCCGGTTTCCAGTTGCACCGGATCGCTGATGCCGCGCGCCGCATAAATGCGCGCAAGCAGCGGAGAAAGGCCCGAAGCGGCGAGGCGCTGCGCCACGTCTTCCGGATAGCTGCGCGGAATGGCTTTCACGCAGCTTCCCGTCTTCCAGCAGTCGGTTTTCATGCTACCGGTTCTTCCTGCGGTTGAGAACAGAGCCAGTCATCCTACATTCCTCTGTTAGTAAAGAGAACTCAAGCGTTTCAATAGCTTGCGCAGCCTTTGTAGGTGCGAATTTAGGATCATTCAAAAACTGTCTCGGCGACTTGCGGCCCGGTGCCGGGCGACGTACTGGCTGCCTCTGTCCGAGCGATGAATCCTTCACCACCGTGCTTATTGATCGGCCTGATTGCGCCCGCTTGACGGCAAATTTCCGGAATCCCGGCGTGCGTAGCCGCTTCGGAATTCCAACGGGATCGCAAATTCCACGCCCCCCCCTGGAAGGCGATTCTCCGGGGATGGTGACAATAACGTCAAGCCTGTCGGCAAACCAGCAGCGCCCACTGTTGCGGCCACTGCGCCAGCGGGTCGCGCGCGTAGCCGCTTTTGCCGAACAGTTGCCAGCGCCCGATGGCATGGCATAGCAGCACGTTGGCCAGCGCGGTCGTGTCGGTGGCGGCGGGCAGTTCGCCTTGCGTGACGGCGATACGCAAGGTTTGCTTGATCGTTGATTCGATACGGTCCAGAAACTGGTTGACGCGCGCCTGCAGGCGCTCATCCTCGTTCACCAGCGCATCTCCGGTCAGCACGCGCGTCATGCCGCGATTCTTCTGCGCGAACCCCAGCAGCATGGCGAGAATGCCTTCTGCCTGCTTCAGCCCGCTGGTTTCTTCTGCGGTAATCCTGTTTGCCAGGCCGAATACGGTCTGCTCGATGAACGCGATCAATCCCTCGAACATCTGCGCCTTGCTGGCGAAATGGCGGTACAGGGCAGCTTCGGAGACATCCAGCTTTGCCGCCAGCGCGGCGGTGGTAATTTTTTCGCCCTTCGGCTGTTCCAGCATCCCGGCAACGGCTTGCAGGATTTGCAGTTTTCGTTCCCCCGGCTTTGTGGCCATGTTTTCTCCCTGAATTCGAGCCACGAATAAACTCCGGCTCCGTTCAAACCGGATTATATTGAACTTGAGCTTGTTACGGCAGGACAAGCGGCCAAGTGCCGCACGCTTCGAGCGAATCTGTTCAGCCCGCCCCTTTCCGACCGCTACGCGGCGGGTGAGCTATTGTCCGTGCGGCTGATCCGGCAAATCCGTCGCCGGCGACAAAACGGTTACCGTAACCCGGCGGTTTCTGGCGCGCCCTTCCGCAGTATCGTTGGATGCAACCGGGTGGTTGGCGGCGGAGCCGACCGCGGTCAGGCGCGGCGCCGCCACCCCGTTTTCGATGAACATGCGCACCACGCTGCTGGCACGCGCCGAAGACAGCTCCCAGTTGGAAGGAAAGCGCGAGTTTCTGATGGGCGTGTCATCGGTAAATCCCTCCACTTCGATGTTTTGATCGCCTTGCCCAAGTATTTCGGCCACTTTAGCCATGACCCTGATCGAGCCGCGTTGCAGTTCCGCTTCCCCCGGGTTGAACAGCGTGCTGGCGTTGATCTCCAGCACCACTCCCCGGCTGGTATGGGTGACGCTGACCTGGCCGCCGGCGATCTGGGCCGCCATGGCCTCGCTGAGCCCGCCGGAAACCTTCTGCATGTACTCCCGCTGTTTGCGCATCCGCTCCAACATTCGTGAGTCCCTGCGATCCACCAGCGATTTCAGCAGCACCTCGTGTTCGCCGGTCGGCTCGCTGGTTTCCGGCTTGGCCGCATCCCGCTTGCCAAAAACGCTGGTCAGCGACGCGCTGAACTGCTTGTATTTGTCAACGTTGATCGCAGAAATGGCGTACATCACCACAAAAAACGCAAACAGCAGCGTGATGAAATCGGCGTAGGAAAGCAACCAGCGCTCGTGGTTGTCCCGCTCCACACGTTTCTGGCGACGCACCATCAGGAAAGACCCGCGATATAGCCCTGCAGCTTGCTCTCGATGAAGCGCGGGTTTTCTCCGCTGGCGATGGCCGCCAGCCCGTCCACCTGCATTTCGCGCATCATCACCTGCTGCGCGATCAGCACCTTCAATTTTCCGGCTATGGGCAGGAACACCAGGTTCGCCAGGCCCACGCCGTAAATTGTGGAGATAAACGCGACCGCGATCCCCGCGCCCAAGCTGGACGGCTCGCCCAGGTTCTGCATGACCTGCACCAGCCCGAGCACCGCGCCCACGATGCCTATGGTCGGCGAATATCCTGCCGCCGATTCCCACACCCTGGCGGATTGCCAGCGCAGTTGCTCGTAGCTGCGTATGTCCACTTCCAGCACTTCGCGGATTTTTTCCGCGCTGTTGCCATCCACCAGCAACTGCAAGCCTTTTTTCAGGAACGGGTCGCGGCTCAAAGTAATTTGCGGTTCAAGCGCCAGCAGCCCATCCTTGCGCGCCAGGCTGCTCCACGCCGCGATCTGGTAAACCATTTTCTGCGCGGGCAACTGGGGGGTGACAAAGGCCCATCGCCCCATCCGGATTCCCGTCAAAAAGATCAGCAACGGGTTTTGCAGCATCACCGCGCCCAGCGTGCCGCCGAACACGATGAGAAAGGCGGCGCCCTGGAACAGCATGGAAACCGATCCGCCTTCGAGCAGTTGCCCGCCGACGATGCCGGCCAAACCAATCAGCAGCCCGGCTATGCTGAGCTTGTCCATCAACGCCCTTTCAGTAGCCTTTCAGCATACTGCGCAAGCGGGCGACCGCCTGGCCGTGCAACTGGCACACGCGCGACTCGCTTACGCCCATCACCTCGCCGATTTCGCGCAGGTTCATATCCTGCTCGTAATGCATGCCCATCAACATGCGCTCGCGCTCCGGCAGATTGCTGATCGCCCCGATCAGCGCCTCGCGGAAGCGCTCGTCCTGCAATAGCTCGAGCGGGTTGGAACCGCCATCGAGGTTGAAGCGATCCAGGAAATCTTCGTCGCCATCCCCGTGAAAATCCTCGTAGTACAGCAATTGCGCGCCGCGCGATTCGTACAGCATCTGCTGGTAATCCGCGAGGGGTATGTCCAGCTCACCGGCGATTTCCGATTCGCTCGGCGGCCTTCCCATCCGCTGCTGCAACTTGCTCAATGCCGCCTCGATGCGGCGCATGTCGCGGCGCAGGCTGCGCGGCAGCCAGTCGGACTGGCGCAGCTCATCCAGCATGGCGCCGCGAATGCGCTGCGAGGCGAAGGTCTCGAATTGCGCGCCGCGCATTTCATCGTATCTCCCGATCGCTTCCAGCAGGCCCATCATGCCGGCCTGGATGATGTCATCCACCGATACGCTGCTGGGCAGCTTTGCCATCAGGTGATAAGCGATGCGCTTGACCAGCGGCGCATATTCTTTGATGCACTGTTCCTTGTCGCTCGATCCGTTTGTGGTATACATGGCGCCTGTAACTCGTCTGCTTCCCTCGCCTTTCAGGGCGCTAAAAGGCGGCTGATGAAGCATCTGCCGTTCTGCTGTCAGTAGGCCGCCAAAGCAATATTCGATAAAGGTGTTCGCCCCATCAACCGTTGCACCATATCGGGCAGGCTGGCCGCTTCCTTATCTCCGGCATCGTGCAGCAGCATCAGGCTGCGCCCGATCTCTTCGAACGCGAACGCGGATGGCGCTGCCGGAAAAACATCGGCTACCGGGCGGCGCAATTGTGCCGCACGCCTGAGTTTTTCATCAACCGGGATAAGGCCGAGGTATTTTACACGCACCCGCAGGTGAAGACGCGCCATCTGCTCCACATTTCCGAACACCGTTTGCGCTTCCCGCCCATCGCGCGCCCGGTTGACCGCAACCATGCACTCCCGCCGCTGTTCATCTGCGGCCAGACGCTTGATCAGCGCATAGCTCCCGGTGATGGCGGCGGCGGTGGCATTCAGCACCAGCAGCAGCGGCAGGTTCGGAACGAACGCGGCAGAAGCCATGCTGGCCGATTCGCATGGCGCCGCGTCCACCAGCACGATGTCGGCGGCGCGCGAGGCTTCCGTCAGGCAGCCCAGCACACTCTCCCGTTCCGTGGCGGGCAGCAGCGGCAGCGAGCAAATGGCGCGCGCCACCGGGAGAACGCGCACCCCCTGGCGGGAATGCGCGGCCACGTCCCGCCAGCTCTTGCCGTGCCGCATGGCATCCAGCATGGCAGCGGCGTCGCCGGGCGGCAGATTTTCGTCCAGCACCAGCACGCGCCTGCCGGACCGCGCCAGCGCGGCGGCAAGGTTCACAACCATGCTGGTTGCCCCCAGCCCGGTTTGCGCGCCTGCCACCACGACCACGCGAGGCGCGCCGCGCAACAGCAGCCGGCGCAACCCTTCGGCCTGATCGGCGGCGCATTCAGGGTGCATACTGCACCCCCGCCGTAACGCCGCGCCCAGACATCAGCGCGGGAATCTCCAGTTCCTGCAAGGTAAACGGCGCCGCCTGCGCGGGGGGCTTGAAAGCGCGGTGCAGCAAATATTCCAGGTTGACTTCGTGCAGGTCTTCCGGAACGCGCTGCCCGTTGGTGACGTAATGCAGCGCCAGCCGGTGGCGCACCGCCACGTCCAGCACCGCCCCCAGCGTTGCCGCTTCGTCCAGCTTGGTGGGGATGCAACCGAGCACTCCCGCCCCACTGTATTTGCGCACCACATCATCCAGGGTATCGCCGCTGCTGGCAGCGTTGAGCAGCAGCAGGCGCCGCACGCCAGTCTCGTCGAGCATCCCGGTTTGCATGGTCACACGGCTGTCGTGCTGCCCCATGCCGATGGTGTCAACCAGCACCAGATGCTTGTGCTTAAGCGCCGACAGGGTCAGGCGCAAGTCGCCGGTGTCGCGCACCGCATGCACCGGCACGCCGAGTATCCTGCCGTAGATGCGCAATTGGTCGTGGGCGCCGATACGGTAGCTGTCAGTGGTCAGCAGCGCCACTTTGTCGGCGCCGTAGCGCACCACCGCGCGTGCGGCAAGCTTGGCCACCGTGGTCGTCTTCCCTACTCCGGTTGGCCCGATCAGCGCAATCGCACCGCCACGCACCACCACATCCTCCTCTTTTGCGACAACCCGCACATTGTGCCCCAGCGCCTTTTGCGCCCAGCAAATATCGGCGTCCGCAGGCATTTTGTCGAGCAGCAGGCGCGCCAGCACCGGGCTGAATCCGGCGTTCAGCATGTCGCGCAGCAAGCGATTCCGTTGCGGGTCGCGCTGCCCCATGCCGGACCAGGCCAGGCACGCGATCTGCTCCCGCATCATGTCGCGCATCAGCTTGATTTCGCCGAGCATGTCCCATGGCTCCCGCCGCCCATCATCGGGCGCCGCCGGCTGCGCGCTGCCCGGCAAGCGCCCGTCGCCCGGCGGCTGCTCGGAGCGCTGTACGGCGCCCGCCAGCTCCTCGCCGGCAGCCGCGACGATCTCGACCTTTTCGCCGAGTTTGCGGTTGGACAGAATGACCGCCTCTCCGCCCAGCTCTGCGCGAGCCATCCGCAACGCTTCGCGCGATGTTTTTGCGGTGAACTTCCTCGTTTTCATGCCCTACCTCCAACCATTGAAGTGACTCGCACCACCTTGAAATCCGGCACTTCCTCGTGCGAGATGACCTTGATCTGCGGTAGCGCGCGCTTTAGAAAGCGCGCCAGCAGATCGCGCAACCGCCCCGGCACCAGCAGCACCGTGGGCAGGCCGAGCTGTTCCTGCGCCTGCGCGGCGGCGCGCGTTTCGCGCAACAGCGTATCGGCCAGCCCGGGCTCGATGGCAAAATTGCCGCCCCCGGTCTGCATGGCCTGCATCAGGATATATTCCAGTTCCCTGTCCATACCGATGACTTGCAGCTCCTGCGCAGAAGGGTAAAACTGCTGCACGATGGCCGGGCCCAGCGCCACCCGCACCATGCCGGTCAGCAGGTGCGCATCCTGGGTTTTCGCGGCGTGTTCCGCCAGCGTTTCCAGTATGGTGCGCATGTCGCGGATATGCATGCCCTCTTCCAGCAGGTTCTGCAACACCTTCTGCACCGCAGCCAGTGGCAGCAGCTTGGGCACCAGATCTTCGGTAAGTTTGGGTTGCAGTTTGGTGACATGGTCCAGCAACTGTTGCAATTCCTGGCGCCCCAGCAGATCGGCGGCACGGGTCTGGATGAGATGGCTCAAGTGGGTGGCGACCACCGTGCTGGCATCCACCACGGTATAGCCCATGGCCTGCGCCTGTTCGCGCACGCCCGCCTCAACCCAGACTGCGGGCAGCCCGAAGGCCGGGTCGTGCGTCGCCACGCCCGGCAAAGCGCCGCTGGTGTTGCCGGGGTTGATCGCCAGATAGAGGTTGGGGAAAGCCTCTCCAGCGCCGATTTCCGCTCCTTTCAACGTGATTCGGTACGCGTTGGGCCGCAAGTCGAGGTTGTCGCGGATATGGATGGCGGGCGGCAGAAAACCGATGTCCTGCGCGAATTTTTTGCGTATCCCCTTGATTCGGCGCAGCAGGTCGCCATCCTGTACCTTGTCTACCAGCGTGATCAGGCGGTAACCCACTTGCAGCCCAAGCACGTCCACCAGCGACACGTCTTCCCAGCTCGCTTCCGGCGCTTCCGGCGGCGATGCGATCGCGGCTTCCGCCGGTGTGGCCTGCCGCTCAGTCGCCCTGATGCGCCGCAGGAGGAAGAAGGCCAGGGCGCCCAGGCAACCCGCCAGCAGCAGAAATACGAAGTTCGGCATCCCGGGTATCAAACCCATCATGCCGATGATGGCGGCAGTCAGCAACAGCGCCTGCGGCTGGCTGAACAATTGGCCCACCAGTTGCTGGCTGACATTTTCCTCGGTGGAAACACGGCTGACCACCAGGCCTGCGGCAGTGGAAATCACCAGCGCCGGTATTTGTGCAACAAGGCCGTCACCTATGGTCAGCAGGGTGTAATACTGGGCCGCTGTCGCGATATCGAGGTTGTGCTGCATGACGCCGACGATCAACCCGCCGATCAGGTTGATCAGCATGATGACGATGCCGGCGACGGCATCGCCGCGCACGAACTTGCTGGCGCCGTCCATGGCGCCGTAAAAATCCGCTTCCTGCGCAATGCTGGTGCGGCGGCGGCGTGCTTCATCCTCGCCGATCAGCCCGGCGTTGAGGTCGGCATCAATCGCCATCTGCTTGCCGGGCATGGCATCCAGGGTAAAGCGTGCGCCTACCTCTGCAATGCGCCCTGCGCCCTTGGTGATGACCACGAAATTGATGACCACCAGAATGGCAAACACCACGATGCCGACAGCGTAGTTGCCGCCCACCAGAAAATGACCGAACGATTCAACCACTTTGCCCGCAGCGGCTGGGCCGGTATGGCCGTGCATCAGAACCACGCGGGTGGTGGCCACATTGAGCGACAGGCGCAGCAGGGTGGTAATCAGCAGCACCGCCGGAAATACGGAGAAATCCAGCGCCTTGGTGGTGTTCATGCTCACCAGTAGCACCATGATGGCCAGCGCGATATTAAAGGTGAACAAAATGTCGAGCAGGAATGGCGGCAGCGGCAGCACCATCATCGCCAGGATCATCACGATCAGCACCGGCCCGGCCAGGCCGCGCACGCCAATGCGGTTGATCGTGTTTTGCAGGATCAGCAGAAAGTTCATCAGGTAACTCCCTGCCCGGAAACCTGCGCTGCCGGGTCAAGCTGTGGCGGGACCGGCAGGCTGTCCGGCAGCTCCGGCATATCCCCGCCTTCTTCCCTGCAGCGGCGCAACTGGTAGACGTATGCCAGCACCTCCGCCACCGCCGCATAAAGCGCTTCCGGAATAACCTCGCCGATAGCGATATGCCGGTGCAGCGCGCGTGCCAGCGCAGGGGCTTCCAGCACCGGAACATGGTTGGCGAGGGCGATTTCGCGGATGCGCCCGGCCAGCAGATGCGANNGCCGCGCCATTTCCCGCTGCAAGCTGCGGATGCGCGATTTGATCTGCGGGTCGCCCTCGGTTTCCCTGGATTCCTGGCGCACTTCCTCCTTCGTCATCTTCAGCTTCTTGCTGTGCTCCCACATCTGGAACGGCACATCCACCGCAACGATGAGCAGCATGCCGCCCATGATGGCGGCAAACGTCGCCCACATCATCTGCCCCAGATGCGGTATCGCTTCCGTTGGTGACTGCGCCGCCAGCGCCAGCACCTCCATTTTATTGTGCCAGATCGCCCAAGCGCCAACCCCGCCCACCACTGAGGCTTTGCCGACCGCCTTGCCCAGCTCGACCAGGCTGTGTGCGGAAAACATACGGCGTATGCCCGAAGCCGGGTCGAGCTTGGAAAAGTTGGGCAACAGCGCCTTGCCGCTGAACATCCAGCCATTCAACAGCATCGGGGAGAGCGCTGCCGCAGCAAACAGCAGCAGCATCAACGGTGCAAAAGCCATCAGGGCATCCAGGGAGAGGGTGTACAGGCGCGGCAACAGCAGATCCGGCTGGAAAGCGAGCCCGGTTCCGAGGGTGAGGCCATCGCGCATCAGCTTGGTGAGTTGCGCGGACAGCGCACCGCCCATCATCCACAAGCCGGCACCCCCCGCCAGCAGCACGGCAAACGTGGAAAGTTCGCGCGATCGCGCCACCTGGCCTTCTTCGCGCGCCTGTTCGAGGCGCCGCTGCGAGGGCTCTTCCGTTCGTTCGAGGTCACTGTCTTCCGCCATCACCTGCTCCTGCGGCAGCACACAGCCGTGCGTGAATTCCCGCAACAAACGCCTTCATGCCGGCAGGGCCCATCCCTGAAGCAACGGGGCGATTGTCACTGCGATTATCATCTTGCCGGGGGGAAACAATCCGTCAAACAAGGCAGATTTTATGGCGCTGTTCCCCGTGCCTCCGGCACGGCGAGCGGGAGCAGGCGGCGTGAATTGGGCGGGCCGGGCGACAGAGCTCGCGCTGACGCGCAGAGCCGCATCAGGGAGCCGGGTTGACTGTTGCTGTGGAGGGTTTTTGCTTGCCGCGATGCGCGCACGCGCCGGGAGTCGGCCCGCTACCCGAACCAGTCGTTACTGCGCCAGAAACGGCAATGGGTTGTGCGTCAGCGCGGTTGCCACGATGTAGAAGAAAACCAGTTGCGCCCCCAGCCATGCCGCGATTCTGGCATGCAAGGTTTTGCTGAAGCGAAACGACACCATACCCAAGCCGATGTAGAGCACCAAGCCGATCACCTTGGCGGTCAGCCAGGCATCCGTGCCGGGATATTGCCGGATACCGATCATGAGCGCGAGCGCGCTCGCCAGCAATAGCGTGTCCGTTATGTGCGGGACAACCTTCACCCAGCGCTGGCGCATGATGGGCGAGCCCTTTATCAGCCACACCCCGCGCAGGAAAAACAGTGTGTAACTGATGGCCACGCAGGTGACATGCACCATTTTTACCAGCAACAAGCTCATGGGGAAGTTTCTCCGGAATCGCCAAGGCAGCTAAACGCACCTTGCGGTAAAATGCAGCCATCCTCGCTGCGAGTCTGCGCTAGCAGCCTGTCGGACTTGAAGAATCGAAGCGAAAATTTAGCTGGGCGAGGGCAGATTTTGACGATTTTGCAGGGTAATAGTCGTTCTATTGCCCAAAAAAGCGGCGAAATATGCACCGGTCAGGTAAATTTGCAGCCGATTCCCTTTAAGTCCGACAGGCTGCTAGGCCAGACGCAGCTTATTTTATCAGAACGCCGCGCGCGGCGACCGGATACGCCACTAGAGCAAACCCATGCACACGAAAACTGAAACCACCCCACCACCGCCACGGAGCGGCAATACCGCACGGGGCTTGGAGCGCCTCATGCGGTTGCTGGCCGTGCTGCTTGCATGCGCTGCCGCCTTCTCCCTGAACGGATGCAAACCGTCCGCGACAGCGCCGACGTTCAAGGCATCCGCGACTGCACCGACGTATAAGGCAACGGACATCGCAGGCATTGATAGCGGAAAAACTTTCCGGCTGAACGATCACAATGGGCAGCCGCGCACCTTATCCGATTTCAAAGGCAAAATTGTGGTGCTTTTTTTTGGCTACACCCATTGCCCCGAAGCTTGCCCCAACACGTTGATGGAGCTGGCGCGGGCGATGAAACGCCTCGGCCCCGACGCAGAGAAAGTGCAGGTGCTGTTTGTCACCCTCGACCCCGAACGCGACACCCCTGCGCTCCTGGCGCAATATGTGCCGGCATTTCACCCCAGCTTTATCGGGCTGTACGGCACCCCGCAACAAACCATAGAGACCGCCAAAGAGTACCGGATTTTTTACAACAAGGTGGCGGGCGGCTCTCCCGCCAATTACACGATAGACCATTCGCTCGGCACCCATATTTACGACCGATCCGGAAAATTGCGTTTGCTCTCGAGCTACGGCATGGGGGCGGATGATCTGGCCCACGATATCAAGCTGTTGCTCGAGTAGCCGGGAAACACGGGAACCGGATGCGCGCATTGATGACCATTGGCTGTTGCGGTGAGCACGCTTTCATTGCAAAACCCCGACTGCAACAGTGTTGTTTTTGTCCGTCGGCAGACGGCCCGATTGCCTGATATAGTTCAATTCCTCGCAATTTTATCTCGCGTTTGATTCATGGCACTTTCTGACTACGTCAACACCTTCGGGCAGCACATGCTGAAACAGCACGGCGAGCGCGTGCATAAGATCGCGCTCGACGCCGGCATGACCTGCCCCAACCGGGATGGCGCCAAAGGCAGGGGCGGCTGCACTTTCTGCAACAACGCTTCATTCAGCCCCAATGGACAGATGCCGCCCTCCCTGGCCGAGCAGATCGCGCGCGGCAAGCGCGCTATCGGGAAAGGCACGCGGGCATCGCGCTTCCTCGCCTATTTTCAGGCCTACACCAACACCTACGCCGATGTCGCCGAACTGGCCGCGCTCTACGAGGAGGCATTGGTTGAGCCGGACATGATCGGGCTCTCCATCGGCACCCGGCCAGACTGCGTCCCGGCTGCGGTGCTGGACTTGCTGGCCGATTATCAGCGGCGCGGCCTGGTGGTTTGGCTGGAGCTCGGCTTACAGTCCGCTTTCGACGAAACCCTCATGCGGGTCAACCGCGGCCACGGCCTCAAGGAATACGAAAAGGCAGTGGTTGCCGCGAGAATGCGCGGCATACCGGTTTGCACCCACCTGATTGTCGGGCTGCCCGGCGAGTCCGAACACCATTACCACGCCTCGCTCGATACCGTGCTGGCATTGGGCACGGACGGGCTTAAAATACACCCTTTGCACGTGGTAAAAAACACCCTGCTGGCCTTCGAGTGGCGGCGCGGCGACTATCAGCCGCTCGAGGTGAACGACTACATCCGGATTACCGCCGACCTGATCGAACGCACCCCCCCTGACATCGTGTATCACCGTGTCACCGGTACTGCGCCAAAAGATATTTTGCTGGCCCCTTCCTGGTGTTCACAGAAATGGAACATCCTGAACGGCATCGAGCGGGAGTTGCAGCACCGGGGCCACCATCAGGGTAAGTTTGCCGCCCCGTCGCCGGCCAAAGAGGAAATACTTTATGCCGCCTGACTACAAGCTGGATCTGGTGAGTCCGGCGGGCAGCCTGCCCGCGCTGAAAGCTGCGGTGGATAACGGTGCGGATTGCGTTTACCTCGGCTTGCGCGACGAAACCAACGCGCGCAACTTTACCGGGCTGAATTTCGATGCGAACAACCTGCGCAGCGGGGTCGAGTACGCGCACGCCAGAGGCGCAAAAGTATATCTGGCGCTCAACACTTACCCGACACACGGATGGGAGCGCTGGAAAAACGCGATTGACCTGGCTGCCGACAATGGCATGGACGCGCTCATCCTGGCCGACCCCGGCCTGATGCAGTACGCCATGAAAACTCACCCGCAACTGCACCTCCATCTTTCGGTGCAAGGCTCCGCCACCAATTACGAGGCGATCAATTTTTATCGCGAGCACTTCGGCATCATCCGGGCGGTGCTGCCGCGCGTGCTGTCGTTCGCCCAGGTCGAGGAACTGGCCGGCGGCACCCAGGTGGAACTCGAGCTGTTCGGCTTTGGCGGGCTGTGCGTCATGGCCGAAGGGCGCTGCTCGCTTTCTTCCTACGTCACCGGCGAATCTCCCAACAACTGCGGGGTATGTTCGCCGCCCAAGGCGGTGCGCTGGCAGAAAACCGCCAACGGGCTGGAGTCGCGCCTCAACGGCGTGCTGATAGACCGCTACGCCGACGACGAAAATGCCGGCTACCCCACTTTGTGCAAGGGGCGCTTCGAGGTGGAAGGCGAGACCTACTACACCATGGAAGAGCCGACCAGCCTGAACACGCTGGAGCTGCTGCCCGAGCTGCTGCGCGTAAAAATACGCGGCCTCAAAATCGAGGGCCGCCAAAGAAGCCCGGCCTACGTGGCGCAGGTCACCAAGGTTTGGCGCGAGGCGATAGACCAGTGCGCGAGAAGCCCGAAAAGCTTTTCCGTCAAACCCGCCTGGATCGCCGCGCTGGGCAAAATTTCCGAGGGCCAGCAGCATACCCTGGGAGCCTATCACCGGCCCTGGAAATAAATTGCTACAGGGATTAATTAAATGAAGCTTTCGCTTGGCCCGGTCCTTTACTACTGGACGCGGGAGAAACTGCAAGCCTTTTACGAGGAAATCGCCGCCGCTCCGGTGGATATTGTTTATCTGGGCGAAACGGTTTGTTCGCGTCGCCACATCATGCGCCTGACCGACTGGCTGGAACTGGCGAACATGCTGTCCGGTGCAGGCAAAAAAGTGGTTTTCTCCACCCTGACGCTGATCGAATCCGAATCCGACCTGAAGACCTTGCGCAGGATTGCGGAAAACAACGATTTCGCGGTGGAAGCCAACGACATGGGCGCGGTGCATCTGCTGGCGGGACGCGTTCCTTTCATCGCCGGGCCTTACCTCAACATCTACAACCCGCAAACCTTGGGTATGATCGCCGCTCTCGGCGCGCAGCGCTGGGTCATACCGGTGGAAATGTCGCGCGACGTGCTGCAGCCGTTACAGCAATCGCGCCCGGCGGGAATGGAAACGGAAGTGTTTTCCTACGGCAGGCTGCCACTGGCATTTTCTTCGCGCTGCTTCACCGCGCGCTTCCACAACCTGCCCAAGGACGACTGCCGTTTTCTCTGCCTCGATGATCCCGTCGGCAAAACCATGCGCACCCGCGAAGGCAAGCCGTTTCTGGTAATTAACGGCATCCAGACGCAATCGGCGCTGGTCTACAACCTGGTCGGCGAAATGGATGCACTGCGCGAGCTGGGCGTGGATGTGTTGCGGCTCAGCCCGCAGCCCGAACACACTTCAGAAATTGTCGGGCTGTTCCGCGACTGCATGGATCGGCGGGTAAGCCCGGAACACGCCTTGCAGCGGATGGAAAAGCTGATGCTGGAAGCGGCCTGCAACGGCTACTGGCACGGGCGCGCGGGGCTGGAGCAAATGGTTCATGCTGGCGAGCAAGATACCGCCGTTGCATGAAATTCACGTAGGGCGCAATAACCAACGGGCATTGCGCCAAAGGCAGGCAATTTTCTAAGCTCTTCGAGCTTGAAAAATGACACCGCCATAATGTGTTACGTCATCCGGTGCAATGCGCTACGCCCTTCGACTGCGCTCAGGGCAGGCTTATTACCCCCTACTTTATTCGCGCCGCCGGATGGTTTCCTCTGCGATACTGCCACCATGCCTGATTACCGCCGCGCCTGGCATCCGGGCGGAACTTACTTTTTCACTCTCAACCTGCTGCAACGGCAGGGCAATGATTTGCTGATTCGCCACATCGAGCTATTGCGCACAGTGGTCAAGTCGGTGCGGCAACGTCACCCTTTCAGGATTCATGGCTGGGTGGTATTACCCGAACACCTGCACTGCGTCATCGAATTGCCGCCGGACGATGCGGGTTATGCAACGCGCTGGCGGCTGATCAAGATGGGTTTTTCCAAGGCACTGCCGCGCACCGAAAGATTATCGGCGGTGCGTGTTCGGCGCGGAGAGCGGGGTATATGGCAGCGGCGATATTGGGAACACTCGATTCGGGATGAACGCGATTATTTGGCGCATCTGGATTATGTGCATATCAATCCGGTGAAACATGGCTTGGTCGAATGTGTCGCAGATTGGCCTTATTCAACGTTTCACCGTCTGGTCGAAAATGGAATTTACCCGCAAAATTGGGCGGGTGGAAATGAGGCGGAGGCGCGTTGCAACGATTGACATCCGGCCCGTTGCTCCGTGTAGGGTGCAATAAGCCTGCCCTGAGCGCGGTCGAAGGGCGTAGCACATTGCACCGGATGACGTAACACATACGGCGCAATGCCCGTTGGTTATTGCGCCCTACGGTTTCTGAAGTACAGGTACACACCTCGCCTTGGAGGACGCACTGAAGATTATTCCATTTCAGTTTGAATCGCGCCTTTTGCCGACAAACAAGACGTCACATTGGCCGAAAGGTGATTATAATGGCCGCCGAAACCGCGCCAAATAAACAGCCAGCATGACGAACGCGACCAACAAACAACCCTTCCTTCTTCCCAAACCGGTCGGTGATGCGCTGTCCGTTGTGCCGGGCTACCCGCAGACCCTGCTGTTTGTCCAAGCGGTCAATCTGGCGCTGGGCAATACCCTGCGCTCGGAAACCATGCACCCCTTGCGCGGCAAGCTCATCAGCATCCGCGTGACCGACGCCAAGGTGACATTCCATTTCACCCTCGACCATAAAGGCATGGTCGCCTGCCGCCGCACCCGCGAACCCGACTTGTCCATCAGCGCCAGCGCTTACGATTTTCTGATGCTCGCCTTGCGCAAGGAAGATCCGGACACACTCTTCTTCAGCCGCCGCCTGTGCATGGAAGGCGACACCGAGCTCGGCCTGCTGGTGAAAAACACCCTGGATGCGCTGGAGTTGCCGCCGCTCGACATCCGGCTACTCTCGCCCAAAAGAGTCTTGACCGAAATCAGGATGCGTCTGCTGGCGTAAGTTTGTCATCCCAGCAACGCAGTAGGGCGCAATAACCAACGGGCATTGCGCCGGATGGTCATGGCATATTCGAAGAAATCCATCCGGTGCAATGCGCTACGCCCTTCGACTGCGCTCAGGGCAGGCTTATTGCACCCTACTTGCTCTGATAGCCCTCAGCAGCACCGCTTGATACCCCCCCACTTTTGCTGTTCCTGGCGCAGGAAAAACTCCTTGCGCGATAGCCGGGGCGCATCCGCATGGCGGGCGGCGCAATGCGCCAGATAGCGCTCGTAGGCGTCGTCCCCGCTCAGTTGGCGGATGCTGCGCCACAGCCGTTGCAGCACGCGCTTCATCAGTCGCGCGCCCATGCTTCTTCCAATTGTGTGGGGTGGTGCGGCGCCTCGGACAGGGGCGGCACCGGTTTGCCGCTCAGATGGCGGGCGCAGACGCGGAGCATATCGGCCACGATCAGCCACAACAAGCAGGCGAAGAACATCGCCAGCACCGCATCGAGCCGCTGGTTGAAAATCAGTTGCGGCGCGACTGCGGCCTTTTCCGGCGGCAGCGCACCCGCAGCGAGTTTGCCGGCGAGATCGTTGGCAGCGGCAAGAAAGCCGATGCGTATATCGGGGCTAGTGAGTTTCTCCCATACCGCCGCGCTGGTGATGGTGGCCAGCCACGCAAGTGGCAGCGCGGTGATCCAGGCGTATTTCAGCTTGCCGGATTTGACCAGGATGCCGGTGGCCACACACAACGCGATGGCGGCAAGAATCTGGTTGGCGATGCCGAACAGCGGCCACAGGATGTTGACTCCGCCGTTGGGATCAATCACGCCGATGTAAAGGAAGTATCCCCACGCCGCAACAACAATTCCGCTGGACAGCAGCACCGAGGGATACCACGAAGTCTCGCCCAGCCTGGGCCAGATGTTGCCGAGCACGTCCTGCAACATGAAGCGCCCGACGCGCGTGCCCGCATCCAGCGTGGTAAGGATAAAAACGGCCTCGAACATGATGGCGAAGTGGTACCACATGGCCAGCATGCCTTGGCCGAAGGCGCTGCCAAAGATGCTGGCCATGCCGACCGCCAGCGAAGGCGCACCGCCGGTGCGGGCGAACAGGGTGGTTTCGCCCATCTGCTTTGCCAGCGCGTTCATCTGCTCCACCGTGACCGGGTAGCCCCAACTGGAAATCTTTGCCACTGCGGCCGCCGCCTCTTTGCCCACCACCCCCGCAGGAGAATTGATGGCGAAATACACGCCGGGATCCAGCACCGTGGCGGCGATCATCGCCATGATCGCGACAAAGGACTCCAGCGCCATGCCGCCGTAGCCGATCATGCGGATGTCGCGTTCGTTGGATAATAATTTCGGGGTCGTCCCGGAAGCGATCAGCGAATGGAAACCGGAAATCGCGCCGCAGGCGATGGTGATGAATACGAAGGGGAACAGCTTGCCGCCGAAGATCGGGCCGCTGCCGTCAACAAACTGGGTGAGCGCGGGCATCTTCACGTTGGGTTGCAGCCACACGATGGCGAGCGCCAGCAGGATCACCGTGCCGAGCTTCATGAAGGTGGATAGATAGTCGCGCGGCGCCAGCAGCAGCCATACCGGTAAAATCGCGGCGGCAAAACCGTAAGCGATGACGCACCAAGCCAGCGGCAGGCCGGGATGGTTGAACCATTCGCGCAGCCCGGGCTGGTGATCCAGCCAGCCGCCGCCCGCAACGGCCAGCAGCAGCAGGGCAACGCCGAGCAGCGAACCTTCCAGCACGCGACCGGGGCGGATGTTGCGCATGTACAGGCCGACCAGCATGGCGATGGGGATGGTGGCCGCCACGGTGGAAGTCGCCCACGGGCTGTGTTTCATGGCATTGACCACCACCAACCCCAGCACCGCGATAAGGATAACCATAATGAGCAGCGTGGCGACCAGCGCCGCGATACCGCCGATGGCCCCCAGTTCGTCGCGCGCCATCTGGCCCAGACTGCGACCGTTGCGCCGCGTGGAGAAAAACAGCGTAACCATGTCCTGCACGCAGCCGCCCAGCACCGCGCCGACCAGTATCCACAAGGTGCCGGGCAGATAGCCGAACTGGGCGGCCAGCGTCGGCCCAATCAGTGGCCCCGGCCCGGCGATGGCGGCAAAGTGGTGGCCGAACACGATCCAGCGGTTGGTCGGAATATAGTCGCGCCCGTTGTCGAGGCGCTCTGCGGGCGTGGCGCGGGTGGGGTCAACCAGCAATATCTTGCTGGCGATCCATGCCGCGTAAAAACGGTAAGCGATGGCGTACACGCACACCGCTGCGGCGATAAACCACAGCGCGTTGATGGATTCGCCGCGATTGAGCGCGATACCGCCTACGGCGGCAGCGCCGAGTAGGGCGACAAGAATCCAGACAAGAACGGAAAGAGCTTTATTTTTCATGGCGCGGCACTTTGAGAAATACGTTTTTATGCGACAATGCTACCCGAAAATGACAACCGCCAATAATCACATCTTCTTGACACCGCGTCCGCATAATTTATAACATCGCGGACTTTTCCAGTACCTGCCGTGACGATAGAGCCCATCAAACAGTTGCTCGCGCCAGACATGTCCCTCGTGGACAACGTCATACGTACTCGCCTGCACTCCGAAGTCGCCCTGGTTAACCAGGTCAGCTCATATATCACCAACAGCGGCGGCAAGCGCTTGCGCCCGGCCTTGGTGATTCTGTCCGCCAAAGCGTTCGGCTATACCGGCCAGCACCACCACAATCTGGCTGCCGTGGTCGAGTTCATCCACACCGCCACCCTGCTGCACGATGACGTGGTGGACGAATCCGACATGCGCAGGGGCAATGCGACTGCCAGCGCGCTGTTCGGCAACGCGGCCAGCGTGCTGGTCGGAGATTTTTTGTATTCGCGTGCGTTTCAGATGATGGTGGACGTGGACGACATGCGCGTGATGCGGACGCTGGCGGACACCACCAACACCATCGCCGAAGGTGAGGTGCTACAGCTTCTGAACCGCCATGACACCAACGTGGATGCGGCCAACTACCTGCACGTGATCCACTGCAAAACCGCAAAGCTATTCGAGGCCGCGATGCGCCTGGGCGCAATTCTGGCTCAAGTCGACGAGACCAGCGAGGAAGCGGCGGCAAAATACGGCATGCACATGGGAACCGCGTTCCAACTGGTGGACGACGTGCTGGATTATTCCGGCGACGAACACGAAACCGGCAAAAACCTTGGCGGCGACTTGTCTGAAGGCAAGCCCACCCTGCCGCTGATCTACGCCATGCAACACGGCGACGCAAATCAAGTTGCAGTAGTGCGTCAGGCTATCGAACAAGGTGAACTTGCGCGCTTTGCTGAAGTGTTACAGGTAATCCAGCAGACCGGTGCGCTGGCTTTCACCCGGCAACAGGCACAACGCGAAGCGGATGCGGCATGTGCCGCGCTGGCTTCACTGCCGGACACGGAATATAAGCAATCCCTGTTGCAGTTGGCCAATTTTGCCGCCGCACGCCAATTTTAATGGCGCGATATTGCAAATTGGGGGTGAAAGAAAACTGAAAAATAACTAAAATGCTGCAATTCGGGGTGTAGCTCAGCCTGGTAGAGTACTGCGTTCGGGACGCAGGAGTCGGAGGTTCGAATCCTCTCACCCCGACCAGATAATTGTAGCATAAATTCATCTGGTTACATGTGTTTTCCGAGTTTTTCCCACTCAATATTTTGTGTCATGTGACTATTCTGTGACCAAAATGTGACCATTTTGTGACCAACACCATTTTTCCGCACCCCCCAATCCCGCCCTTTTGACTACTGCGTCAAGCATTTTTTAGCATTTTTCATTTCCTGACTACTGCGCTTCTCAAGCGTTTTTTTTCAATTTACAGCAGTAGTCATTTGACTACTGCTGTTTTGTGACCACACCTCCCCCCAAACCAGTTCCACTCAAGCATGTGACTAAAACTTTTTAGTGACTATTTTTATTTTGGTCACAGAATTCGTTGCTTTTTGACTACTGCGCACATGACTCCTAAAAAGCAGTTTTTCAAAAAATTCTGAAAAATTTTGTGCTCTCAAATTGCGGCGAAAATTGATCCCTGTGACTGTTTTTGGCGAATTTATTAGTGATTTGTATGCAGTTTTTTCAAGGCGCAACAAGCTATCCCCTTCCACGATAAATTTTGCCAAACTGGTGTGCTAGCCCCTGCTTGGCAAAATTTACTGTTCTGGTTTTTCCTCACGGCTTCATCAAAAAAATATTTCTGGGATGTGCTACCGCACTTTCTGAAATTCAGTTTTTTCCTGCAAAAAAATTCGCATTTTTTACCTGCTATCTTGGTTTCACGTTCATGAAACTCTCATGAGCGAGTTCACCAACAACCAAAAGGAGCCTTGTTTATGAATCTGACTTATCTGACAACGGAAGAGCTTTCCGGGAGGATCAAATACGATCCGCGCACCATCCGGGAAAGGCTCAAGGACAGCGTGCTTCTGGAGGGCGTGCACTACATCCGCCCGTTCGGCGGCCGCAAGATTCTCTACATCTGGGAAATCGTCGAGCGCGATATGAAGCTGAAGGGCAGCGCCCTCGCCATCCCCATGGCAAACGGGGAGGTGTGCTATGGCTAGTATCCAGGTACGCAAGGAAACCGGCACGTTGATTATCGACTTCTATTACAAGGGAGTCCGTTGCCGTGAACAGACAGCCTTGGATGACACGCCTGCAAATCGCAAGAAATTGCAGAAAATGATTGATCGCATGGACTCCGAGATGGCGGCTGGCACTTTTGACTATCGCAGTGTCTTCCCGGGCAGCAAGAACTTGTCGAGGTTCTACAAGACAGAGTCCACCCCTGTTGTAGTGGTGCCGGTAACTTCTTCAAAAGCGGGCAATGCCATTACTGAATGCGTTGGCAACACCCCCCTCTTCCGCGACTTCACCGAAACCTGGTTCACGGAGAAAGAGGTGGAGTGGCGCAAGTCGCACCGGGTCAGCACGAGGGCCGATCTCGACAAGGTGCTCCTCCCCCGTTTCGGGGACAGGGTGGTCAGCCAGATCGCCAAGGCGGACATTCTCGGCTTCCGCGCCGAACTCAGCAAAGTCAACGCGCGGGGCAAGACAACTCCTTTATCCGCTCGCCGCATCAACAAGATCTTTGGGCCTTTGCGGCAAATCCTCGACGAAGCGGCCGACCGCTTCGATTTTCGCACACCTTTCCACAACATCAAACAGCTCAAGTTCAGGAAGACCGACATCAAGCCGTTCTCTCTGGAAGAAGTGCGGCAGATCATCAACACCGTGCGCCCGGATTTCCGGCACTACTACACCGTCCGCTTCTTCACCGGCATGAGGACGGGGGAAGCCGACGGGCTGAAGTGGAAGTACGTGGATTTCGAGCGCAGGCTGATCCTGGTGCGCGAGACGGTGGTGAACGGGGAAGAGGAATACACCAAGAACGACGGCTCGCAGCGCGACATCCGGATGTCGCAGGCGGTCTTCGACGCCCTGAAAGAGCAGGAGAAGTCCACCCGCAAGCTGTCGCAGTACGTGTTCTGCAACAACCTGGGCAAGCCGCTGGACCACAAGAACGTCACCAACCGGGTGTGGTACCCGCTTCTGCGGCACCTTGATCTGGAAAAGCGCCGCCCCTACCAGTGTAGGCATACGGCGGCCACGCTCTGGCTGGCGTCTGGGGAAAACCCGGAATGGATCGCCCGGCAGATGGGGCATACCACCACCGAGATGCTGTTCCGGGTGTACTCGCGCTTCGTGCCCAACCTGACCAGGCAGGACGGGAGCGCCTTCGAGCGGCTGTTGCTGCAAAGCGGGGCGACGCAGCCCAAGCAAGCGGAAACCAAACCCAATGAAACCCAGATCGAGGAGGCCTGCCATGAATGATTTTAACGACATGAAGCTGCTGGAAGCGCTGCAAGAACAGATGGGGGATGGCCTCTTTGCCCCGGCCACCCTCGACAGGCTGCCCAGAGTGTACCGGCTGCTCTCGATCAGCCGGAAACAGGTCGGGGGGAGGCGCACCCTTTGCGCCGCCACCATCTTCCACGAGAAGGCGGCGCTGAGGGTGAGCTGGGTGGTCGGCACGCCGGATTTGAGGCTGAAACCGGGCGATCTAGTCTCGCCCCGCTGGCTGGGTGCCGCCTCCTACGAGAACGGCGCCATCAAGATCGGCCGCCTGGTGCTGTTGGAACGCCCGGAGCCGTGGCTGAACCTGTTCTGCACCGTGCCGCACGGCTGGGTGGATGACCGGGAACTGGTCAAAGAAGCGGCGACGCTGGTGGAAGCCCTGCCCCGCCCCTACCGCTATCTCTTCAACGCGATCTTCTGGAATGGGGGACGCTTCAAGCGGTTCTGCACCCTGCAATCTTCCGCCTACGGGCACCATTCCGAGGTGAACGGCAACCTGCGCCATGCGGTGGAAACAGCCCAGAAAATGCTGGGCCGTTGGCCGCCAGCGACATCAGCTCGGTTTCATCCGCACCCTTGGCACGCAGGGTGCTGGAGCCTTTGCGGATGTAATAGGCGTAGTCCTTGCTGTCTTTGCCCAGACTGATTTTCGCCTTGTAGGGGCGCGTCGGCCCACCCAAAGCCCAGAGCACCAGAACATGCCGCCCCTCGATTTCGACCGGGACAGCTATTGGATGGTAGTAGGGCGCGATGGCGTTAAAGCCGAGATGGAGCAGCTCTTTCTGGATGGCATCAATTTGCGCGACATCAATGCCGACGGGAGGCAGTACGGGGCGACCATTTTCTTCCTGAATACCGATCAGGATATAGCCGCCGCCCAGGTTGTGAATGTCATTGGCGAAAGCACAGAGGGTGTGCAGAACGGCCTCTGGATTCCAGCCCGCCTTGAATTCGAGGCGTTCCCATTCGACGGGTTTGCCGTTGAGGAGGTCGTTGATATTGATGGGCAGCGCCATGAGTTACTCCGGCAACAGGATGTAGATGCCAAGGAGATCCATCGGCAGCACGGGATAGACTACCTGAAAACGCTGTTTGTCCATAAGGGCGCTGAAGCGTTCATGAGCCTCGACGAGGCGTTTGGACTGTTGCTCGGCAATCACGCGGAATTCATCGTCCAGATTGTCGAGTAGTTTGAGTTCGTTCTCCAGAAAGCTGGCGCGGGCCTGGGGCGAGAGATCGGATGAGGCGCGCGCCTCGGTCAGAACCGCTTTGGCTTCGGCATGGTCGAGGAATTCGTTTTGCTGCGGGGTGCCGCGCCAGCCCCAGAGCAACATTTCTTCCGCGACGATCTGGTGGTTAAGCTTGGCTTGCTCGATGACATTGCGGCAGCGGAACAGCAGCAGCGTGGTTTTGATGCTGACATGCCGGGTGCGAACGACGGCGGCGCGGGCGGCTCGATTGTCCACCCGTGCCAGGGTGTTGGCCATGACGAGCTGGCAGAGCTGTTCGACGAAACGGTGGTTGCGCCCCAGGTAGTGATAGCCCTCCGGCGTTGGGGAATAAAAGCTGACTTTGATTGCGTCGCGCTGGGCGCCATGCTTGAGGTCTGGGTCGGGCAGCAACTCGCGCAGTTGCGGGGGCAGGTTGCCCAGGACGACGCGGTAGCCCTTGTTGTCCCTGCTGACTTGCACACCGAGCAGGTTGTTCAACGCGGAGGCGACGAAATTTTCGACCGCGTGCGGGTCGCCAATGGCTTCGTCCACATCGCGCAGGTCGGCCTCGATTTCCTGCGCCTTGATCGCGTTCTGGGCAAAGATGCCGCGCGAGATTTTTTCCCGCTCGGCGGCTTCTTCCAGCTTACGCGTGACGTTGGCGCGGGCAGTCGTTGCTTCGTCAAACTGGCCGAAGTCGAATTCGATCTGGTTCTTGCCGACGCGCTTTTTCTCGATGTGGCGGTTTGGATTGAGAAGCAGCGCTTGGGTGATGGTATCAATGATGCTCTGCGAATCTTCGGGAAACGGCACGTTGATGCCCGTGGCACGCTTGATCTCGCGCACCTTGCGCAGGAGGACTTCGAGGACGATGCCATCAATGGGATTGTCGGCGCCGTAAAGCAGGCAGGCCTTGACGGTGGGGGCCATTTGTCCGAAGCGATCAACACGTCCCTCGCGTTGTTCCAGCCGGTTGGGGTTCCATGGAAGATCGTAGTGCAGCACGCCGGTGAAGTGCTCTTGTAGGTTGATGCCTTCGGAGAGGCAGTCGGTGGCCACCAGCACCCGTAGCGGCGACTTGCCCATTTCTTCAATGCGCTGCTTGCGCAACTCATCCGGCAATTCACTGGTGATGACTTGCAGATCGAGCTTGGGGAATTTTTTCTTGAGCGCGGGCGCAAGTTGTTCGCCGACATATTTTGCCGTGGCGATGTAGCGGCAGAAGACGACCGGGTTCAAACCGCCATTCAGCCAGTCGTCGAGGATCAGTTCGGCTGAGGCTAGTTTATGGTCTTGCTTGATGCTGCCAAGCTGTTCGAGCTGCCTGGCAAACTCGCGTAGTTCCTGCCGCTGGCGTTGTGTCCAGGCATTGCGTTCGACGATCTGGGTGGGCGTGTTGTCACTCTCGGCGCCGGATTCGGTATCACCGACGGGGTTTAGCTCCAGTTCGAGAGTGGCCGCATCGCCCGATTTGTCGCCAGCAGGCAAGGCCATGTTGGTGAGGCGGGTATTGAGCATCTCGATGCCCGCAGCAGGGCTGGACATGACACCACGCAACAGGGCAAGTGCAGTCCAGTAATGCACGCGCCTAGTCTCGCCACGCTCTGGATCAGGCGCAATAAGGCGGCGGGCGAAGTCGATAATCTCTTCGAAAAAAATCAGGTAGGCGGGCGAAAGCTCGCAGGGCCACTCGAAGGCATCGCGTTTGGGAAACGGCGTGTCTTCACCCAGCCATTTTTCGACATCGCCGCGCTTGCGCTGCACAAAGTATTTTGCGAGTTCGCGCCGTTGCTGTTGAGTTGATTCCGGAATATCCAGACCCTCAAAATCTTTGCGCAACAATCCAAGCAGAGACTGGAATTCTTCTGGTTTTCCGCTGTGCGGGGTGGCCGTGAGGAGGATGAGTTGCTGCCCGGACTTTTCCGCGATGCGGCTGACCAAGTGGTAGCGCTGCTGCTGACTCGCCGAGGCACCTGCCGGACGAGCGTTGGTACCGATTGAATGGCTACTGCTTGCACTCGCTACGCTTAGCGATTTCGTCCTGGATATGGTTGGTCAAATCCATGCCCCACTTCTTGAAGTCATCCGGCTGGAAATCACACAGCCCCTGAATAAACTTTGTCATCCCCTCCCGATCCTTGTTTTTCAGCATGGTTGCGATACGGCTTGCGTGCTCTGCCATCAAGTCAGCCAGTACGATATTGTTCTCATTTTCCAAGAGTAGGTTGAGGTAAATATCGGCACTCGTTTCCCGTATCATTCGCCCCATCAGGGCGGTCAACAAAGTCGAGTTTGGGGTCGCAATATCTCTCACGCGGCGCAGGTCTGCTCGCGCAGCTTGCAGCGTGGCAGCGTAGAGGCTGACCGCCAGATAGACGCCGCCCTGTACCAACGGCGTCACCTCATCGTGTTCCTTGGCGGAGATGCGGCGGACAACGGCGCCACGTTTTTTCCAGAATGTTTCGACCCACTCCAGCCACTTTTCCATCCTTGCATCCAGGATGTAATGGTTCCTGCGGAGCGGGGTTATGAACACATTCAACCCGTTGAAGTTCTTAACATTCGAGCCAAACATGGGGTGAGTTCCGATGATGGTCGCTCCGGGAATCTTCGCCATGGCTTGCAGGGAGGCAACTTTGGTGGAGGTAATGTCCAGAAAAAGCTTCCCGCGCAAACCACGGTGGTGATTGCCTCCCAGCAACTTATGGACTCCTTTGCCGATTACCGGCACGGGAACAGCGAATACGATTACGTCACTCTGCTTTACCAAGTTGCGATTAAGCTTTAGCAATGCCCGCCCCGTAGCGTAGCTCGCCGGATTTTCTCCAGTCACCAGCACTCGATAGCCGTCCTTGTGGAATTCGCGCGCCAGCAACTGGCCCATGGCCCCATGCCCACCGATGATGCCGATAGTCTTGGGTTCTACGTGCGCAGGAACATAGGTATGGAAATTATTCCTGACGTTTGAAAATATGGCTTCCGTCATTTTCATTGCATGCCTCCACGATTAGTTGTGCCGACAACCACGCCGACTGGGAAGGCAGCATCTGCTGCCCCGCAGATAGAATCGCAAGCGCCATGCCATATCACATCAAATGATCTAGAATCGCTGTATGCCTTGCTGTTTCGTGGGTTTTAAGGTGGGGTGTCATTAAAGAATCAAAAATTTTGCAAGCATATGCCAACATGCGGGATTGCATATCTGTTTCCTGGTCTTACAGAAATGAAAGTCGCGTAATGAACTCGGTCACTTCTTCGGGGAGGGGCTAGTAGCAGGCACCACCTATCGATGTCGGATTGGTGTGCCTGCCCGCCGACAGAGCAACGCTTAACCGCGTGGCGCCAGTGGTAACAATTCGTACGCCTCGTGCAGCAACTCGGCTTGTGCATCATTACAGGCGGTCAGCTTCTTGATCATCCCAACGGTCAGTCTGCGCGCCTGCTTGGTGCTGAAGTGCAGCTCTCTCGCCAACCTGTATAGCGTGAAGAGGCAAAGCCCATCTGCTTCGAGAAGCTTGACCTCGCGTATTGCGTTATGCAATCGCCACGAATACTCAACGCCTGCGGCTGTCCCGCTTCTTTTGTCTACCAAGTGCTTCACGACGGCGTAGCGATACTCTCGATTGTCACGGCTCAACATACCCAGCACCGGCCCGCCATCTCGTAGTCGGATCCTTGCGTCTTCCAGCGTTTCTGGCTCCAGTGCCATACCAAGAGCCTGAGAGTATTCGGCAGATACTGCCTCAGCTGTATCAGCAAGAATTCCATCATCGCCCACACTATGGCATAGGGCAGTTACATAAGGCAGAAGGCCACTGGCAAACCTGAAACATTCGAGTGCATCTTTAATCAGATCAGGGAATGACTCCAGCCTTGTATCCTCGTGCGAGTCATCATCATCCTCCGATTGGTCGTCAAGGTCTGGTATTGGGCAGCCACTTTCAGCAGGGCGCATTTTTGCAACAAACTCAACCACGGCGTTGTATGCGCCCGTCGCACGATGGTCCTGTAAATTTTGGTTCATGGCTTTCTCCTGTGACGCACACATGTGCAACAGGGGTAATAGCGATCTCTATGCCACTTGAGATTATTTATTGACGATCAAGCTGTATGCCGTGCAAATACAGGGTGTTCTCAATTATGGAGAAGAGGTGGCTAATGTGTGCAATGCAAAATATATTGCAAGGCTGTTATTCCAAATGATCTGACAGTCTGTCTGCCCATCAAAAATGTAACCGCCTTAGCCATGCGGACGATGACTTAATCCGCACCTATCACTGCACTTGTCGCGTCAGGTATGGCGCAGCGATAAATGCTGGTTACATTTTTTGCAGGTCGAGTAACAGATATGCGATAGGGGATGACAGAACAGAATTGTCAGAAAGCAATTTCCCTGCGTATCACATTCTCTCAGGCAGAATGAAATTGCCCCCAAGCGCATTAAATTCAATGGTCTTGCTTATGCAGCATCTTCCTGGCATAGCGCTTGCAATAACTCGTATGCACGGTACAGAGAGTTTTACCGGCGCAATATTGGAAGTAGAGTTCATTAACTGATTAAGGAGAAAGATTATGAAAAGTTTGATAGTAGCCATACGCAAAATCGTCAGCTCGTTTACGCAGGGCAGTGGCAAGCCGGGATGTGTCACCGAGCAGAAATCCTCCCCCGAGGCCGATTTGGCGCGCATACGCGATTGCGTAATCAGTGTTGAGGATCCGGCCATTTCCTTGCAACGTGTAACGTTACGCTACGCTGGCGAGGGTAGAACCAGCTCGGGTGCACTGTGCCACTTTTTCAGACTGGGCAACAAGATCGAAATGGTAATGGGCATCGCACCGGACGTGAAGAATCCTAAATATCCATGGATTCACAGCGCAAAGGGGTTTAGCTTTTCCGCATCCCTCTTTGTGAATGACAAGCGCATACCAATCAAGCACGAGTGGAGAACGACCAAAACCGTTTACCCGCCCAGAGTGCGCAGGCCGTCAATCGCATAGGAGTGCTTTCATGGCAGTGAAAGCGAAGCGGGGGAGCATCCCCGCTTTTTCTTTTCCTGTGCCATGTTGCGCCCGGCTTGGCCGATGAGCTCTGCCAACCGGTCTCGCTCATCGCTGGAAGATCGCCTGCCCGGCTTCAGCACCAGCCAACCGTTTGACTTATTCGCTGCTATTGCATAATATGTTACTGAAAGTGACATATATGACACTACAAGTAACAATATTATGTGGCATGACGTTTACAAAGCGCAGGATGCCATCCTGAAAAAGGTCTTTACAAACCTTGATCAGTTCGGCATCCCTCATTGCATACTGGCCGGCGGAACGGCATTGGCCCGGTATTACCTGCATCACCGGGTTTCATACGACCTGGATTTTTTCGTGGACGGAAGATTTTCGACGGAACGGCTGTTGGTGCAGCTTTCCAAAGCCGGTATCGCGTTGCATGACGTACAAATCGAAGAGGGCGGCAACTATGTCACCCAGTTGCACGGCTATACCGATTCGCCGGGCTCCACCATCAAGATTTCATTTGTCGAGGACGTGTACGAAGGAATGTGGCCGACGAAAAAACTCGGCCAGGTAATCACCGAAAAGGTGGAAGGCTTGTATCACCGCAAACTGCGGACCATTTCCGGCAGCGGATACGGCAAGGAAACCAAGGGCGCCCGGCAGACCGCGCGTGATTTGTTCGACACCTTTGTGTTGAGCAAAAAGGTTAAACCGTTGCACTCCTTCATTGAGGGAATCAATGTCGCAGGAGCGAATTTCCCGCAGGATGCATTCTGCGCCAACGTCTTCTCCATGCCGTGGATGGACTTGATGGATGAGTTCGATAACCTTGAGCGCCTCCCGCCTTATGACTCGACCACATTCATGAGAGATGTCAGGGAAGAGCTGGTGAACGGTGCCATTCAGATACAGAACCTACAGGACTAAGGCAAGACGATGGGACGCATAGCTAAAAATCCGGCTCCAGAAACATGGGAACGCGCCAAACGTATGGCGTACTGGGATCAGGGCAAGATCACCTACTCCCAGTGGATTACTTCGGTTAAAAAAGACGATCAGCGCGCCATTCAGCAGGGTGTCAGTTACATGCGAGCAGCCGATTTCATCAACTTGGTCGGAAGAGGGACATTCGAAAAACATTGGCCGGAGTGGCGCAAGCTTCAACCTTCTCCCGGCTCCGCGAAGGCCGCCATACTGGACGCGGCATGGGGTCTGTATGTCGCTGGTGACGTATCGTTCCCGGTAAATGCGCAGGTGACAAAGTTTCATTCGAAGAAAAAATCCACTCTTCGCGCCGTCATTCGCTCTGATGGAACGGATTCGATTTATCAAATAGCCAAGAGAATCGGCCGCAATTACCGGCGTGTGTATGACGACATTCAGGATTTTGCGCAGGCCGGAATTGTGAAGATATTAGAAGAGCGCCGGGCGGGACGAATTACAAAAGTCGCCAAGGTGCCAGGGTTGCATTCCTGGCTTGACTAACACCGGCCCCCCTTCAACTTGGGAAACCTCAATTCTAGTCAATTCCTTTAGTTAGATTGATCCTTGGCTTTTTTCCTCGGTTGTGCTTTCCCTTTTTCTGCAACTGTGAATCCATTGTTACTTCTTCAAAGAGCAAATCTGTAATTTCTTCAAAAAGCAATTTGAATCGCTCCTTCGCTAACTGCTGCTGGCTTGGGAATAGTTTGACCCATATATTTCTTGCACGTCGGCGAAATGAAGTTACATTATCCGTATAATATTTTGCATCTTTGATCAACCTGTTTGCTTTGGTTGGCGTGTAGCTCCCTGTCTTTTCAATATCGGTTTTCTTCAGAGCTTTCTGAAAAAGACCGAACTCTGCCAGATACAACTCTTGCAATATCTCATCAGGTTCCAGACTATCGGACTCAGTCAGCACGGATAGGGATTCACGCAAGCCATCCAAGGTAGATGCAGGCTGGTTTGATTGTGTGGTGGGTAACAAGATGCCAGATGCCATGGCTTGGTCTGATCTGGTTGTGGGAGTTACAGTGACATACCGGCGACTACTAAGGAACTCAGTCCACGCATTTTCAAAATGCTTTTTTTGTATCTCGAAACTCGTACCGTTAGAAGCCGAAGCCAAGATTACAACCTGCTCAGCATATTTTCTTAGATCACGCACATTGCCGGGCCACGAGTAATTCCTTAATTGATCTTCAAGTGTGCTTGGAATATTAGGTATCTTTAGTTTGTTGAATGCGGTAGTTTTAATTTGTTTATTTTCTCTAATTTCCATCATTCCAACACGAAGTAAATGACGAAACAAAATTGGAATATCTTCAGGCCGATGCCTAAGTGCTGGCAATTCTACGATTAGCCCATCAATTCGAGTAAGAAATGCTTCCGTAAGCTTTCCTTCTTTTATCAAATCCGTTATGTTTTTATTGGTTGCGAAAACAAATTGAATATTTTTTGTTTGTATCGTTTGTGGCTTTTCGCCCGGCTTGATAAAGTATTTGTCCTCTATCACCGTTTGCAAGGTTTCTTGTGCGTCAGTTGACATATTGCCAACTTCATCAAAGAAGATTACGCCCCCTTCTTTAAAAGTTTCAAATATTCCTGTATGACCTTCTTTATATTGATCTGTGAACGATCCTTTTCCTGATCCGTAAAGGGTTAGCGATAAATGTACGCCTTGTTGTGGCTTTATATCTATACGAAAAAATTTATCGGCTGGCCATCCACCATGCCGAGGTACATATTTGGCCAGCCCACCTTTGCCAGTACCGACTTCCCCCAGAACCAAAATTTTTGATATGCCTGCGAGAGATGTTGTACCTACCTTTCTAACGGCGACTTCGAACATATTAGACTGGCCTATTAGCCAGTCCGCAATTTCTAGGTTCTTGCCAACATAACGATCTAGCATCCTCCATACAAGATCTTTATTTTGGGAGTCCAATAAAATTTTCTTGGGAAGATAATCGACCGCTCCTCGAATAACGCAATGATCCCAAACTTTCCTTTCTTCCCCATCGAGCTCCACTAAGGCTTCTTTATTTGTTGAGGTCATCATGATCACTGGTATTTTAGGAAAACACTCGGTCAACTCCTTCAGAATGCTTAAACCAAGGAATCCGTCACCACCGAATTGAACATCCAACAATATTCCATGGAGCCCATGGGTATTGATTGTCTGTTGCACCGCATCCCTTGCCCTTTCAATACTATAGTTGCCATTCTCGTCTCCCCCGGTAGCAAAATGAAAATTAAAAGGCAACCCATCCACAACCTTTAAAAACTCGGTCTTGCCGAAAACTTTTTTGTTACCTTCAATTGATAGTTGGTCATCAATCACCAGTACGTTGCCATGCACCAATTTCTTGGTACTCTGATCTTGAGAATTAGTGTAATCACCACGCGCTACACTGCACATCTCCTGAATATTCTTTGTCATCTTTTACCTCATTATCTGCATGAAACAATCTATGCATCCGCGATTTCTGCCAATTCAGGAAATCTTTGTTCCATCGCTTTGCGATTTGCCGGGCTTAACCCATCCCAAAGTGCTTTGACCCAGCGGTCAAATTCATTGGTGGAGCATTTGCTCTTGTGCAGAAGCAATGCCGCAGCCTTGGCGCGGCTTGGTTTCCCGGTTATCGGGTCGAGAGTTTTCTGTAGCGCCTTGTACAAAATTGCCAGTTCCCTCAGCCGCAGTTCCTCAATGTCGCGAACCAAATCAGATGAACCGCCATGAACCGAAGCGAATGAGCCATCCTGAATAACCGCAGATGCTTCATGCTCTGCTTCCCTTGGATAAGACCGAGAGGAGTGGGAAGAGCCGGTGCCCTGCGGGCGGGTTTCCACTGGTGGCAATGCTCGCAGAAAATTTTCCTCATTCGGATCGCTGTCTTTTCCAGCCAGATCAAAAACTCTTTGAGCAAACGTAAGCAACGCTCGCACGTTGGTTCGATCCCAAGAGGTATTTAACAACTTTTCCTCGAGTTCCTTCGACAGCGCAGGAATCGGGCGCTTGCGCTTGATTGCCTCGACACGAAGAAGATGGTGAACAAGAAGGGGGATGTCGTCATACCTCTGAGTGAGTGGCGGCAACACCACTGGCATCCCGTTCAAACGCGCCCACAAGTCGAAACGAAATTCTTCGTTTTTGATTTTTCTGGCCAAGTCAGCATTAGTCGCACTGACTATTTGAACGTCTGCGTGGGTAATTGCCCCATCCCCCACGCGCATGATCTCCCCCCTGTCTGCCACGCGCAATAGCCTGATCTGGGCATCTGTTGGAATGTCTCCAATTTCATCCAAGAATGCGATACCTTCATGCGCCGAATTAAAGCGCCCCGGCTGGTTACGATCTGCGCCGGTAAAGGCACCCTTGGAATGACCGAACAAACTACTGGCTTGCAAATCAGCCGGTATGCCTGGCAGAAATATCACCTCGTAAGGCTTATCGGATCGGCAGCCGTGGCGATGAATATAACGAGCGAGCAACTCCTTGCCGGTTCCCGTTTCTCCGGTAATCATTACTGGTGTCCGACCGCCTTCTGAAGCCAGTGCAGCCAGATTCACAGCCTCCAAAAAAACTGAAGACTGGCCCACCAACCACAATTCAGGTGGCACACCAACATAACGATCCAGCGTTTGCCACAGAGAACGCGCATTCAATGGCTTATGCAGATAGTCCACAGCACCAAGCCGCGCACACTTGATCCAGATGTCATCGCGGCCAAGAGTGGTCATTGTTACTACTGGCAATGCCGGGAAATGCACCGTTAGCTTTTTCAGAATATCCAGTCCTAAACTATCATCGCCAAACATAATATCCAGCAATACGGCATCAGGCTTATGGAGTTGCACAGAACGCAGGGCCTCAGCTACGGTATAACGCTCTTCTGCCTTATCCCATGCATCTGAATATACGAAGTGAAAAGGCAACCCATCCGCTACTCTCTTCTCAAATTGCTGACGGTCAAATTCCCGCCCTTTACCGATGGCTGAGTATTTGTCATCCAGTACCAGCACTTTTCCGTGCGTCCGTTTTTCCACGTTTTTAACCATCTCAGCCATTGCACGAAGATAGGAAATTGGTTTCCAACTCATCATAAAGATGGACGAGAACCTGACGTAACTTGCCCACTCTCAATATTGCGCCCGTCTCGTCGATAGGCCCCTTCGTCGCATGCAGCGAAGTTACCAGGCCATCCATCTCGTTTAGTAGTTTCTTTGGGGTGATTAAAAGATGTTCTATTTCATTTTTGTTTTTTGCCTCACATTCAGCAATAATCGCGTTTGCATTGGATCGAATTTCATTTTTCACCTTAAGAGGGAATCCACTCGCATCTACGGCAGCAAGTGAAATTTCAGCTAATCGAGCTTGTGGTGTAGTTCTCGCTTCTCGTAGCGAACGAGCAAAATATTCAGCTAATTGAGATGAAATTTCTATCCAATTCTCAACCCAATCTGGCAGGGAGCTTCCTTCGTCAACAAGCGCTTTGACAAGATCGTTCTCGTTATCTCCATATAAGAAGTAAAGAAATTCCCCTCTTGATTTGTGAAGATATACACCAAGTTCTTTAAGCCAGGTCGTCGTTAAAAACCTTGATGCATAATTTACCAACGGCCCCCAGGAAATGGTACTTCGACCTTCACATACCTCCCTAATATGATTCGCCAATTCGCTAGCTACCCGCGCCTCTTCCTTGTCCGACTCAATGCCATTGTTTTGGGTCCACCACTCTTCTACCTTACAGCTCGCATTAGCCACGGATCTAGCAGCATCAAGTAAGAGTGCTCTATCTCCCTCTATCCTTTCTTTTCTTGCACCATCCGAGGCAAGCAATAAACAAATAGCCTTGGCTACTAGGCTATTGGCATAGTCGAGCATCTCCGACTGAAGATTTTCCAGATTCATGTTGGCCTGTTGAGTAATTTCAGAACATGGCCAGCCAATTTCTGCACATTCGTGCTCGCGAATTTATTAAGCTTATTCAAATAGGCCGCTCCCACGACGTCTGGATCGTTGGCCAAAACCGAAAATATAAATATCCGTTCCAAATGATTGGGGAATACGATACTCATCAAATCACGAAATGGTCTGGCTTGTTCTATCGCGTTGTCACCCTCTGCCAGTGCCAGGTCAGTGATCAATAAGTTGTTGGAGAAAAAATCCTCTCTGGCTACTTTATCGGAAAAATCCGTCCCAACCCCTTGAGCAAAGTCTACATAATTACAGGCTACAATGACTGTGGGGTAATAAGATTCCAAGCCATTTTGCATAAGCCCATTTTTTATTTCCTCTCCCCTGCGAGACTGGTCATTCCATATGACAATTTTCATTCTTTCACCCTAATGAAATTCAGCGAGCCCAGCTAATTAAGAAGATGGTGACTTATGCCTTAACCATATTACGAGATCAATCCAATTTGTATCATATGTAGACAACCAAATTGCAATGCCTCCTGGCCCTTGTATGGATTCCCCATGTTGGAGGTATATCTCTCTAGTGTGATTACAGCCGGTATAACTCTCGTATATGCCGAGCCCTCGATTGCAACCCAATGTTTCTCTCAAATTAAAAATTCCCTTAAGTGCCATTTGCTCGTCTCCAGATGGCAACTCCTTCCGTGCAGTTGCGGCCGCAACGGATACAAAGTAACGGGCAGCTTCGACAGTCGAAGCTGCCCATGAAATGCAGATAACAGAAGCCGCACCGCCCTGTAGAAAGCTAATAGCATCGCTGCTTGACCTATTATTCTTAAAAAAACATGAGGCATAGTTTACTGCCGCTCCAGAAATAGCCCAAAATGCCAAAGCCTTCTCATTCGCGGACTTATTTTTCCACGCATCATTAGGTATTGCATCAAGATGGAAAGTGTTTGACGCAAAATTACCTTTACCAATTTCATCACACAATTTGGTACATAAATCTGCGGGCACGAATGAACCCTTATGGCGCCCTAATTTTGCCTTCAACTTCTGAGCATCTTGTTCACTTGCGACTTTATCAAGATAGACATTTATTTCTGTTATTCCCAATTCCATAATCACGGCAATGTTTGCTGAGACGCTGGCAATGAACGGAGGCTCATGCTCTGTTGGTTGCACCTTTACTATTTCACGATCTATTGGCATAGGACGGCTTGGATCGCCACTTGCCCCAGGAGCAAATACTGCGGCGTAAATCTGATCAACTCGAGCAAAACTTAGATTTCCGTAGTAATCATTGGGAAGGCTAATCAGTTGATTTTCATGCAAGTACAGATAATGGAACTGCAACTGGGACATTCTTAACGCGCTGGGCAGCAACTGCATCATTGCTCCCGCGAAGTCAGGGGCATAATGTGTTTCTTTTCCAGCGTACAGAACAAACCCCATCCCGCTACGTTCATCAATATCAGTGCCTACGCTTTCATTCTGAAAGGATTGTGCAATTTGAGGAACGGCCAAATAGTAAACTCTGTGCCAAGGATGCCCATTCTGTTTATTCACATAGGCCAAAGCGTCCAGAAGCTCGGCGAGATCTTGCAGCCGGGTTGGTAGACCATTCCCGTTTCCATATCCCTCACCCATAAGCAAATTTTCCAGGGATTCTTTTATTTTGCTTGCTTTTCCATCTGATGGGTCATAGGTATCCAAAGGATTGTCATCAACATTTGTCCAGTTATCGTGCCATTCAAATTCAGGCAGAGCGTGATCATCTGACATGCCGTTCCCTGAAGCACTAACATGATTGTGTTCGTGTTCACAGCCAAGCACTATCTGCAATACATCAACATGAGCGCCACTACTCCACGATGATTTCTCGCCTTCGAAATGGGGGCTATACCTGTGACGTTTTATTGATACGGATGTTTCCTTACCTCCGAATTGAATTTCCCAAGCTCCAACCCACGGGAAAAGCTCAAGCACATACCGCCCGATCCATGCTTTATTGTTGTCTGACCCTCCCCGTTTTTCGTCCTTATCCCTCCGTTCTAGATACGCTCGCCAGTTTGTATATGCTTTATCATGCTGCTGACGCCATTTCTGTTTGCCAAAAGTAAGTATTGGAACATTTGGCAAATACAAGCGAGTGCTGTCATGACTCGAGAATAAGTCGGCCAACTTTTCATATTTCACGAAGACCCATTCCCCTGCTGCCTGACCGCAGTGACGCATAAAATGCGTACCCACCAAAGCCAGAAAATTGCGCAGACACCGGCGTATCTGCTCGAGGTACTCCTTATCATCCAACCCCTTAGTTAGATGCGGGATTACTACTCGTTGCTGACTTTTTATAGCATGGGATAACAAGGCTAAAGCGACTCTCTTGATGTAACCGCTTTCATCACTCCACAAGGAACCGGATGAATTTCGTTGAAGGAAAAATAAAGCTGCCTTCTCATTGTGAGTAGACTTACCGCATTGGCTTTCCCATAGCACCAGCCCATTCCATCGCAGAGGTGTGCTATTTTTCAAGGGGAAAAACACCGAGCGGTCTTGAACAATCTTCTTTATATCTTCTTGAGTCAAGCAATTATCTGGGTAATCAATCTCAATGCTCTCTTCATTACCGAACTTTACAGGACTAAAATCCCCGGCAGAGATCAAGGACAGCACCTCAATATCGCTGGCACTAATATCGGGCAACCAGCCATCCCCAAGTCCAAGCCTGGCATCATGGTACCTGCGCCATGCATTCCTGCACTCACACTCATCCACTTTTTTTATTCTCGTCGCTCCGTCAATCCAGGCGCGATAACCCCGCTCTACTGCAAGACCAAGACAACCAGTAGGCCGAACCTGACGTGCCAGCCACCGAAAAACTTGTGGCCACTCAGGGATGAAATGCAAGGAGAAATATGCAGTAACAATGTCGTATTCAGATAGATCGCTTTCGTCAGTTGAATCAATCTTCCCCTCAACATCTTCCCACCAGCGCCATTCATATTTAAGCCTGTCATTTTCAATTATGGAACGAGTTTCCTGTCCTCCAGCACCATACAAATCTATCGTGGACCGTGTGTCAATTAGTAACACGGTTGCATCCTTTTCCGGATGTTGACTCAGAACCTTTTTAATGGCGCTTAATAGAACAGCTTCGGTTAACCCGTTTCCATAGCCAAAGCACAGAACTTTTAGGTGATTGTCCGCCGGCCAAATACGTAATACGTAATCAACGAGGCCGGATGGGAGAGGCTCCTCACCCGCGCCTCGAACAGGGAATGCTTTTTTGTATAAATCAACATCAGCCGACATTGCTCTCCTCCCGGTTCCAACACTCAGCCCGAACGCTAGGCCTTAGGACACATCATCAAGATGCCATTATCAATATTCATGGTTATCGCATCATGTTTGGGTTGCCTACATGCCTCCTCAAGAAAACTCTGCATGAGCGCGCGATAATCCAATGCATTGTCCGCACATAAGATCGCGTCTTTTGACATGTTGGGGAGCAGATTTTTCAGATACGTTAGATAGTTTTCTTTGTCAGCATCAAGAAAAACAAAATCAATCATTTTTTCCGATGGCCATGCGCGTGTTAGCTCCAAGGCATCGCCTGAAACTATATGAACAGTATCCTCCAAGCCAGATAGCTTGATATTTTGCTTTGCCAATTCTAATTTTTCCGGGCAGATTTCCAGTGTATATAAACTCCCCCCATAGGTACGCGCTGCCACCCCCATCCAGATCGTCGAATACGCGGCGGAAGTACCGACCTCCAATATCAGTTTTGGTTTTTTTGCTTGAATCAAGCTGTAAAGAAACATGCCAGTAGAAGCAGGGATACTCCAGAACCGAAGATCTTTTTCACCTGGGACGCGGCCATAGCTATGGTCTGCTGGATAATCTGAAATCAGCCAATCCTTCTCCATCCGTTCAATATCATTTAATACTTCAACAATCTGTGGCGTGAGTGGAGCCAAGAGAGTCGAGCAACTATCACCACGCATATTATTCCGCTCCCTTTACAAACTTGCCATTCAGATATCGCGCCCAACTCATGCTTGAGGTCACATCACCATCCGCCGAGAAAGTTATTTCGCCCACCGAGCCACGATACGTCTTCCACGATATTATTTTGTCATGTATTTGAGCTGCCTCCATCGCGCCTTGACCAAACGCGGTTGATAAGGCTGAAACCGCATCGTAAGTGAATGCCGCATCATAAGGCATGTATTTAGTGCCGAATTTTTCAGAGTACCTTTTCGCTATAGGGTTTGTTTGCGTTGCAACTAAACCATCCACCGCTAATGTCGGCCCCACAAAATCAAATTGCCGATTTAAATAGTCCGCACTTACCCAATCAGGAAATTCGATTAAGCCAATACCCCCTGTCACACTTATCTTGCCCTTGGGATCAATATTTGCAAGCTGTTTAAGGATAGCCGGAAGATCCGACCCATATCCAAGCACCACCAATTTACTGATGTTCTTGCTCTTTAAAGAAAGTAGGGCTGTCCGAAAGTCCTTTTGCCCAACATCGTAATCTTGGCGGGAATAGGTCATTTGAGCTGCCTTGAGTGCTGGGATCAAGTAGTCGTCAAACTCGCTCACCGAAGTTGCATCTTTTGATACAAGCAGACCAATAGTTTCTTTTTTGTTCTTGGTTAACCGGTCTGATATTTCGCGCGCTTCTTGAGCAGCATTGAAGCAAAATCTGATGGCATTCTTAGAGTTCTCCATAAGCTTGGGATGAATTGCAACCACGAGTTGAAGGCCGCCATCCTTTTCTATCATGGGCTTTAACGCTTCCGATACGCCAGTCAAAGTCGTGATAAAGATTTTTGCGTTATATTTTTCCTTGGTTTCCATATAGCGAGTTACAGCTTCTTTGGGATCACCTTTTGTATCCACAATTTCTACAGAAAAAGGTACGCCACCTTGGTTATGAGCAATATCCTCAAGAGCCAATTTAATAGCTTTCTGGCCAGGCTCTCCCAGAAAGGCGAGGTAACCGGTCGTCGGGAGCAGGGCTACCACAGTCTCAACATGTTTTACCGTGTTAACTTTTTCTTCTTTTGCCTTCTCTCCGCACCCCACGAGTGACAATGCGGCAAACACCGATATAAGGAAATTCTTTTTCAATTGATTCATCATGGCCTCCAACGATTTAATTGTGTTCTATAAATATGGCCGTAGTTAAAGATCGCGACATCATGTTTGCGTCAGCCGTCACGCCGGCTGATGCCTCGTCTGCAAGAAGTATGCCTCCGTCCGATAATACGGCCATACCCCACGCCAACTTTTGTTTCTGCCCACCGCTCAACATCCCGGCGGGTTGATTAGTGGCAATATCATTCGCCCATTCCGGAAATCTTTCACGAAAGCGTTCATAACCATTTTTCCCAATTGCGAGTTGCAGATTTTCTCGCGCCGAAAGAGAGGGGAATACATTGTCCCGCTGCCGCATGTAACGGATGCCCCGAGAGATGCGCTCGTGGGGAGGGAGTTGTGAAATATCCTCGCCTTTGAACAGCACCCGGCCTTCGTTTAATGGCAGCACCCCGGTAATGGCGTTGAGCAGTGTACTTTTGCCTGCGCCATTAGGTCCTGTAATGCGCACTTGCTCACCCTCGAACACTTCCAGGCTGACATCATCGAGCACGAGCCGTTGCCCGACACGCACACTGACGTGTTCGACTTGCAACAGCGGTGTGCCGCCTGACTCGCGTTTCTGCCCCCCCATCCATTCAAAATTCAGCAGGCTCATTTGCCTCCTAACTCTTCGCGTATCAGCACACCCTCACTAAGGGTGTAGCGAAGGTCGCACACCGGCGTGATGGCCTTGTGGTTGTGTTCAACAATGAGCATCGCCCGGTGTGTCGCGTTGGCCAGGTGGTTGAGGTCTTCAACGAGCTTTGCGGCTGAGTCGTTGTCGAGGCCAGCCAAGGGTTCGTCGAGCAACATCACTTTGGAGCCGGTCTGCAACATGCGGGCGATAGCAACGCGCTTGGATTGGCCAACGGAGAGCTTGTCGCCGGTGGAATCGGCGCGATCCGCCATGCCGAGCATATCAAGCCAAGCAGTCGCTTGGGCGTGGAATTCGCGCTCTTGTTGTTTTACCTTACCCAGAGCGAAAAGCGCACGCGCCGGATTGATGCCAATGGCATGCGGCGATGCGGCGAGGACGTTTTCCAGCACGGTCATGGTTGGGAAAAGCCGGATGTCTTGCCACAGCCGAGCGAGGCCGAGACGAGCGATGCGATCCGGTGTTTCGTTGAGGATGTCCACTCGGGTGCCGTTGAATTGAAGGCTGGCCGTACCGGCATCTGGTTTGAGGAAGCCGGAGAGCACGTTGAGCAGGGTCGTCTTGCCGCAGCCATTAGGGCCGCGCAGCAAGGCGATCTGTCCGCCCGTGAGATCGAGGCTCACTCCACGCAGTACCTGTTGCCCACCGAAGGCGATGGAAAGCCCTTCTGCCTTCAAATGGACGCGAGGAGGCAATGGCTCCTGGGTAACGCTGAATAAATCCGTTAGCCCTGAACCTGTCGAAGGGTTATGTGGTTCGACAAGCTCACCACGAACGGAATGAATTAAACGACCTTCCCCTTGGCGCGCTTGTGTCGCAGAGGTATCGGTTGCTCTTTCCAAGATTGCGCAAGCTTGTGTCATTACTGGTACCGGTATGTTCCCGCCAAGCCCTGCGGTCGCAGGTGCATCATCAGGATTAACAGCAAGCCGTATGCCAGAAGGCGCACATTAGCCGCTACGGCGTCCGGAAGTTGCAAAAAGCGCAGTGCTTCGGGCAACAGAATCAGTACCGCCGCCCCGGTAAGTGGCCCGCGCACATTGCCGGTTCCGCCGATGATGACCATGCTGAGCATGAGTATGGATTCGTTGAGCGAGAACGAGGTGGGGTCTATGTAGCTGACGTAGGAGGCATAAAGCCCACCAGCAATGCCAACCATAGCCGAGGCGAGCGCGAAAGCCTGGAGCTTGAGCCAGTTGACCGGGATACCGATTGAGCGTGCGGCAAGTTCGTCATCGCGCATGGCTTGCAAAGCTCTGCCGAAAGGCGACCATTTGAGCAGCGCCATAATCATGCCCAGCCCCAGCGCGAGCACCCCATAAAGTACAGTTATGGAAGCCGTAGTTACAAAACTGTAACTTGCAATGACAGGGCGGGCAATGCCGGAAATTCCGAAGGGGCCGTTGGTGAGCTCAGTCCAGTTGTACAACGCGGCGTAAATCAGGGTTTGCACCGCGATGCTGATCATCACGAAATAATCGCCCTTGAAGCGCCAGGCCGGCAGCGAAACGAGGAGACTCATTACCCCCGCTGCCGCTGCGCCGATCACCAACCCGGGAAAGAATCCCCAACCGAACTTGGTCCATAACAGCGCGGCGGCGTATGCGCCGATGCCGTAATAGGCGGCATGCGCTACTTGTAGCAGCCCTCCATAGCCGATGAGCAGATTGAGCGACATCGCCACGATGGCGTATATCTCGAAGTAGATGATGAGGTGGTAGAGATAGTTCATGCGCCTTCCTCAAGCCTCATCCTGCGTGCGAATATGCCTTGCGGACGGAAAAAAAGGAACAGCCCCAGCAGCGTGAACGTGACCGCCTCTTCCCACCGGGCCGAGCCGAACCAGACCACTTCAGCACGCAGTACGCCGAGGAGTATGCCGCCCAGAAATGGGCCGACGAAGCTGCCCGTACCGCCGATAATCATTGCAACCATGCCGAGCAGCACAGCCTTGAGCCCGACGTGCGGATCGAAGCCAACATCCCATGCAACGGCAAGTGCCGCGATTGAAGCGAGCGCAGCACTCAGGCCGAAAATCCAGCGGCGCAGGGCGCGCACGTTGCGCCCGAGCAACGACACCAGAGTCGGGTTGTCCGCCAAGGCCCTCAGCTCCAGCCCGCGACTGGCACTATTCAGCCAGACAAAAAGGGCTGCGGTCGCCGCAAGCGTCAGCGCAGGCCCCAGCACTTGAGCCTGTGCCAGCGTGATCTCGAAAACTGTCCAGGTTTGGTCCACACCCATGCGCAGCACCTGCGTTTCATTGCCCCAGATGAGCGCGATGCATTGAACGATTACCAGATAAGCCCCCAGCGAAGCAATCAGATGAACTTCAGCAGGAGCCTGTTTACGCGAGAACGGCCAATGAATACTTTCCTCTATCAAAATGCCCAGACAAGCTGCCGCCAGGGTGGCGAGTGCCACCGCTACCCATGCAGGGATGCCGCCAGAAATAGTTGCGAACACCAGATAAGGCGCAAGCGCGCCGATACCACCTAGGGCAAGGTGAAATACCTTTGTGGTGCGATACACCAAAGCAAACGCCACACCGATGGCGCCGAAGAGTATGCCCTGGAGTAATCCGTTAAAAAAAATTTGCATGATCTCTATAGCGTGCACTTTTTATGCCAAAGAAACGGCAAATTCTACCCTGTTGCTCCCCTTGATCTAGAAATTCTTTAATTGGCAATTTATCGTCAACTATAACTTTTATATCTTTTCTGGAGCCAAGGCCAACTCCGATGAAAGCGCTTTGGCGCTGGCTACAGCCACTTCTTTCACCACCATTTCTATGCTCAAGTCATGCCAATCTGGAAAAAGATTTTATTGGAGTGCGTCAACGCGCTGCTGAACAACAGGGCCGCGTTCCGGATATTCAGGATGCTTGGTCTGTTCCAGGCTGTGTTTGTTATCTATCCCGCAACAAGCCAATACGCGAATTACTTCAGCTTCCAAGGGCGGCAAAAAGCGCAAACGTGGAGACCGTGGATTGTTGGCGCCATCCAGCATCCGTCCGGTGCGAGGACGCTCTTATTTGCAATCTTGTCTGGAGAAGATGAGATCAAATCTGATGCCAATACTGCTGACTTGTTGCGTTTGCATCAGGCGACCAGAGATATTGCAGAAAGAATCGGCGCGAAATCCACACACTTCGCGGGCATTATTCCAAGCTGCCTGAAATACCGCAGGGTGCTGCGCCAGAACATGGAACAAGAGGCAACCTCGATTGCCGTGGTCAAGGCCGTTCTGGAATTGCGCGCACGGCTTGGCCATGCGCCCGAAGCGCCGGTCGTGCTGCTCGGGTACAGGGGGTTTGTCGGGCGCGAGGTGATGCGCAGGTTGACGCAGATGAACCTGGCCGTGAGCGGCGTGGAAAAAGGTGACAAGCTGATTGTGCCGATGGCGCCGCACCTGGTGGTCAACATCACCCTGCCGGAAGCGATAAACACTCACATCGAAAGCTTCAACGGACATTCCGTGCTGCTCAACGAAGTATATCCGGCCCCGGATCGGGAAATTGTTGAGCGCCTGTATTCAAATGGAGTGCAGGCATATCACCTCGCCGGCGTGCGGGCAAAAGCCTGGCCGGCATTCCCGGGAGCATATCGCGGCGCAGTTCCTTGTTGCGGCGCGATCCCTTCCGAGCATTATGAAGTGGTGCTCAGGAAACTTTAGCCAAGGCTATTCCAACGCAACTCCCCAATAACTTTTCTGGACGACCATGAATAAACTGATCAACTCGCTCCACCATTGGCTGCGGCCAATTCACGTCGCATATATCCCGGGCCAATCCACCTTCATGCTGGATCTCTGGGCGACCGAATTGCTCGAAGAAATGCAAGGCATGGGGCACGACATCCAGCGCTCTCCGGACAACCAGACGGAGGTCATCCTGACGACGGCACGCTTTGGCGAGCCGCAGCCGTGGCGCGATGCGCTGCTCTTTATGGCGCGCAGGCGGTATCGCCTGAAAAAGCCTCCCGTGGTTTATACGCTGATGCAGGTCGGAAAAAAGGAGCTCCAGCTCATGCTGGAAAAACTGGAGGCGGCGCTGGCTTGCGACCCGGTTGACCCCACGGATTTCCTCTTCGACGGAGTCTCCCCTGGTGCGTGGAAGGTGCTGGCGGAGCAAGGCAGGCGCGGCCCCATGCTGGCCTTGCAGCGCATTTTGCAGGCCCAGGCCAAGGGCATCCGGATCATTCTCTTTGTCGGAGACGGCGACGAGCCTGAGTGCGCTTACCACTTCGACCTGGTCGGAGCCTATCCCCGCAGCGCCGCTGGCGATGGTTTTTACTGGGACATCGCGCTGCGCGTCGCCACCGCCGCCTGCGCCGGGGAAGCACCGGCCATTGCGCCATCCGGCGAAAGTATCGCCGCCGAGGTCTGGGGCGGACTTAGCACGCCGGGCACCATGGAAGAGGCAAGCCGCCAGTTTGGCCGGAGAGGGTTCTTTTCGGACATGGTAAGAATCTCCGACCTGATAGGTTTGGCCAATTTGTCGGACGCGGTAGCCAGCCAGTACAGCGAGGGCTGTTTCGGGACATGGGATAGCGGGCTGGGCGCGCTGGTGGTGACCGCCGCCGGCAGCAGCCAGCCGGTGAACAAGTCCCATATCGGCAAAGAGCACCTTGCGGTGGTCAAGGCGAGCGGCATGGCGCCGGTCGGGTTGCAGGTTGTCGGCAATCCGTACCGTGTTCCTTCCAGCGAGTCTTACGAGCTGACCGTGATGGATCGCGAGCTGCCTTGTATTGAAATCGCGGGAGAAGGGAAAGTGCCCGTGGCGCGCTCGAAGCTGCACGGTCATCGCGGAATATCGTCGTATTGCGCGGACAGTGTCGAATATGTGGCGATGGCGGAACCCTATATGCGCTACCCGGTTTCGTGCGGCACCTACCCGCAGGCGCAGGGGATTGTCGAAGCGTTTTCGCGCTCGCAGGCGCTCAACAACCCAGATGACCTGAGGCAAATCGTGTTCACGATATTGCCCGGCCACGGCGTGTTCATCGTCGAAAAGTGGTGCCACGGAAAAGAGCCATTTCAGGTGATATGGGAGTGCATGGATGCGGGCTTCCTGGAGGTCTCGAATATTGTTCCGCAAGGGTTAATGAGCTATGGGCACGCTACGGACGGGAGGATGTGTTTGCTGTAATTGCCGATACCGTGTTGGTATCCGCGCTCGCTTGTCGCTGCCTTGTCTCACTCTAGAACTGGAATTGGAATTACTACTACTTGAGGTGCTGAAATGAGAGAACAACAAATCAAGCCAGCAGAGGCAACCCGGAGCCGCCCCGATGGCGATGGGCGCGACGCGGAATATTGGGAAGCGAGGGAATTTATGCTTTCGTTGAAGGTGACCGCGACGTTTATGAAAAATGCTGGGCAGGATGGCGGTAAGGTGTTGGAAATCCTTGTGCATGGCTACCTGATTGGCAACAAGGAAGAGGCATACCTCGACAAAAAATCGAGAGAGCTTCTCGAAGAAGCAGTGCCACTGATCGAGGCCGAGATGGGCCTGACAGAAGTGCCGGGCTCGGCTTTGGCAACAAAACCAGTATCCGGCGAAACGGGTCGCAAATGGATGCATTAACCGATATTCCACGCAGAACGAAAGAGAGCTGGGCAACCATGAAAGATGATTCAAGCAGGTTGGCGAACAAGATTTGTGTCCGACAATACTTGCTCTTCCCGTTCCATGCCGCCGCGAGGTCTGCCCGGATGCGCTCGTATCGCCTGCTGGCGCATACCGACAACGGCAAGCTGGTTCTCGTTGAGCTGAAACATCGCAAGCTCACCGATCGCGACATCCATGAAATTATCGGTGCCTTCATGGCCGACGAGAACCCCTACGCCCCACATTCCCGGGCTTTCAGCCACCTGTATGAGATGGGGTTTCAGCCCAACTTGCTGAACGAGCCCATTAATACGGCCGGCAGCTTGTGTACCGCCAGCATACTCGGCGAGGCCATTCTCGACGATTTCCTGTTACGCACCCGGCGCGGCGAACAGCTTACGTCCGATCACCGCGCGGATGTAGAGAGCCGCTTGAGGGCCGATCTCGATAGCGGGATCGGCCAATTTATCGGCAACCTGAACCAGGGCGTTGTACAAACCATTCACGATATCCGTTGCGGCTTCACGCCCATCATTTACAACTATCTGGCAGGCGGGGCGGAGCCTGCAAGCCTCAACCAGTTGCAGGCCGCCCGCGTTTTCCCGGTTCTTGTTCCCGCCCTGGCAACAGGAAATGGCTTGAGCGAAGTGCACGAAGCCATAAACGCACAAAAGCCATTGATTGATGCTGTGGCCAGCGCATTTAACGTCCCGAAATCGGTGGCGCGCTGCCTTCGCGGGGTGGACGCAGTTACAGCCGGCCCGGCATGGGTGGATCAGCCGCACACGCTTTTCCGGCTGCTGGCGACGCTGCCCCCGGACTTCCGGCCCAAAGATGCGGGGGCGTGGGCGGCGTTTAACTCTGCGGTGCAGGCCATCGCGCAGGCTTCCGGCATGCCGCCCCACTGCACCCGCAACCGGCTCTGGCTGCACGCCTGCGCCGCCAGAAAATTCGAGGTCGAGAACCTGGAGGCGACGCTGGAAAGCGCGGCGAGAGATATTGACGAGTTCACCTCGGCCCTGGTGGCCGTGATGAATTTTGAATTGCGGCGCAACTCCCAACACAGGCCGGTATATGCCATTTGCGCGGTTGACGAATTCATCAACTCCCAGAATGACATTCTCAAGCTGGCCAGGCTGGCCAAGCGTTACGAGGCCGCCTACCTCAGAGAGAGCGCCGATTTTGCCGATGCCGAAGAAAAGGCGCTGCTGTCGGGCGCACGCTGGAAGAGCGTGCTCGATGCGCCGTTTGCATCCATCTCGCGCACTATCCACCAATTGTCCACCGCACAGGAGCTGGTGGATGAAGGGGCCGAAATGAGCCACTGCGTGGCCGGTTACGCTATCCGCTGCCTCTCTGGCGAGGCCGTCATTTTCTCGGTCAGGGACAGGGATGGGCACCGCAGCTCCACCCTGCAAGCGAACATTTATCAGGGCAAGAGGGGAGATCTCCAGGTTGGCTATGCCCAGCACAAGGGCAGGAACAACCAGGAGCCATCCAGAGAATGCAAGGCGGCGGCCCTCTCGCTGCTGCGCCATCTCGGCCAGGACAAGAAAGCTCTTTCGGCTTTCCTGGCATGGAAAAAGAATATCGCGGGGCTGGGGGCGGACACCCGCGCGCTGCTGATCCTCACCCGCCCGATGGTGGCCGCCCTGCGGGAGGTGTTGCCCGGCGCGTGGCCGCTGGAACGGCTCATCGCGCTCGCCCGGGAAAACGCGGCGAAGGGAAGGAAGCCATGAGCAAGGGTTGCCCCGCCTGCGGGCGCTACCCCCTTGAGATTTTTTCGTTTATTGAGTAGATGAGGTGATGAAACCATGATCTTGCCAAACATGAAAACCGCTGGTTCCTGGGCTTGGAGCTTGCCCGCTCTCGCCCTGACGTTGCTGGCGCTTGGGCTCTTCGAGTACCCGCGCGCATTGGATAAGGAAGCGGGCTCGCATCTGGCCGATGCGGGGAGCTATATGCGGGAAACTCTGCTGATGCTCATTCTCGCCGTGGCCGCCTTTCTGGCCGGATGGAAACTTCGGTGGCTGGAGCGGGCAGATGATGTGCCACCCTATTTCTGGATATTCTTGGCGCTTGTTCTGGCGCTGTTGCCGCCGGCCTTGCAAATGTCCTACGAGCATCGTGTGGCCTGGCACCTGGATCTCTCCGGGTTTGTGTTGCACGCCGATGCGGGCCTGGTTTCCAGCCTGGCGCTCTTTGCCTGGATCGCCTCGTTGAAAGCTGGTGCCAGCAAGGCAACCGCACCGCAAGATCATCGGGTCAAAAAATATTCCGTCCTCGTGCTGGGGTCAATCTGGCTCTCGGTCGTTACGCTGGCCGACGGGTATTTCCTGTTCGCCGGCCTGCTGGTTTTCCCTATTGCCGTCGTTATGTTGAAGGGGACTCCCTGGTTCAAGGAAAGCCTGATGACGTATCTGATATTTGTGGGTTCAGTCACAATAAATATATTGACCAGCCCTTACCGGTGGTGGAAATTCACCATACTCTTTTTCCCATATGGCGACCCCATCGGGAAGCACTATGCTGCCGTTCAAACCCAACCCGCTTTTCTGGCTTCATCGCTGTTTGGCGGTGACCCGGGCGCTTACTTGCCGCGAGCGAGCGGCCAGTTCATTCTCGTATCGCTGGTGGAGCATCTGGGCTGGTTCGGTCTGGCAATAACGGTTGCAGCGGTCACCCTGTTTTTTCTGGCCACATTTATCCGGATGAGCGAACAGCCCGCTTGCTGGTTGCAGGAATTCGGTTTCTGCATCTGGTTGTATCTGCTCGCCGTCTTCATTGTAAATTTGCCGGCCACATCATTCTTGTCCATCTACCCGGGGCTCGGCGTCCCGTTTGTCTCCCACGAGTTACTCCTCGCTTCCATGGCAGCCTTTATCACGGGTATAGCGATCAGAGGGAGGGGCGATCCCCCCGGGAATCGCTGCCCCTATCTTTACATTGCCGCTTCTAATGGCAGGTGACCGGAGCAACCCGGTGGCGCGGCTTGTGGATTAACTCGGAGGCTACGATGCGGTGGTTGTCTATATTGCTTGTTGCGATGATTGTTCTGTTGCAATACCCGCTATGGTTGGGGAAAGGCGGCTGGTTGAGCGCTTACGATCTGGATAATAAGGTAACGGCACAGAAGCAGGCCAACCGGCAAGCCCAGGCGCGCAATGCCGAGCTGGATGCCGAAGTGCGCGACCTCAAGCAGGGCACCGAAGCGATTGAGGAGCGCGCGCGCAACGAACTCGGCATGGTCAAGCCCGGCGAGGTATTTTTCCATGTTTTGAGCGATAAGCAGCCACCCGACTCGCTGCCTGCATCAGCCGTTTCGCCGGCGGCCACTCGCCGCTGAGCAACCTCTATGGGATATCGTTCCGGCAGCATGACCGTGAGCGGGTACCGGGGGCATGCTGGCATTTTCCGTAGCCGGAAGGGTGATGGCTGTACTTATCAAGTTCTGATACTATGTAGCCGTGAAAGCCATTTCTCACGAACTTCAAGCCTTGCTCGACCTTGACGGGACGGAGATTGAGCTCGTGGATGGCCGGTTTTTTGCCAAGTTCGAGGCGCATATGGTGGAACCTTCACCCGGAGTGCCTCACGGCGTCAAATATTCGCTGACGCTGCACGACCGGTCGGGCATGCGGCTGTTTGGGTTCGATAACGCCCATCCAATAAAGATCAGGAAAGGCCGCTTTGTTGAACGGCCAACTGAAGCCGACCACTGGCATTATGGCCCCGATGATGGGGTTAGGAAATACCGCTTTCAAGGCTCGGGGAAACTGCTTGAAGACTTCTGGGCGGAAGTGGAGAAAATTACCGGCATCAAGGAGTAGCAGCCATGCGTCATACCGTAAAAATCGGGATCACTTCGTACGCCAACATCAAGGCGCGCACCATCGCCATCGCCAAAGGGCGATACAAGCCGAAGCCAGGGGAGCCAAAGGTCTGGCTGACCTCGTTCAAATCCCTGGCCAGCGCGCTTTCGGAAGAGAACCAGGAGCTTCTCAAGCTCATTCGCGACCAGCGGCCCGAATCCATAGCGCAGCTTGCCGAAATTACCGGCCGCAAGCCCGGCAATCTTTCTCGTACGCTCAAAACCCTTGAACGTTGCGGCATTGTCTCGCTCAGCCAATCGCGCACCAGGAACCAGCCGGGTGGCCGGGCCCCGGTGAAACCGGTTGTTCTGGCAGAGCGGTATGACTTCGAGTTTGTTCTTTAAGAGTCGCCTTCCGCTACACAGGCATTAAGGAAGTATAGCCATGCAGTGCAAATGTTATTACTACAATCATCGCGATACAGCCCTAAGGATAGCAAAGGTTTTTGGCGAGCTAAACTATCCCCGTTTGGCTAATGTGCCGGTATTGAAAGACGAAATGTGGCAGTGCTGGATATATCCGACAGATACAGACCAACCAATATTAACTGGACTTGCCGGAAACTGTTCGTTAGTGTGTTTTGTGCATGACACGCTGGAAATGCCCCGATGGCGGGAGTGGGCTATTACTCACGGGAATCGTGTGTTTGTAGTATTTGTTTCGGAAGGCGCGCATATTCAGCTAGGCCGGGGTGATCCAGATAATGTGGACGTTTTGGATAACCAATTTAATGCTGCTGATGTGCTGGAATACGTAAATATATTGTGTACAGAGGGCGAGCTATAAATATAGGTATAGAGGCTGGCAAGTGCGTTAGCAAGCTTTCAGGAGTGCTGACAACTGCCGTAAAATGGCCATCCTTCATCAAGTACCAGCAGAACAGGCAGGACATACATGATCAAGGTATTGCGCATTCAATGCGAGGAATGCAAAGAAAGTGTTCCCGCCCATGACATCATCAACTTCGGCTCGGGCGGCCAGAAAGGCCGCCAGCTGTGCATCCAGTGCTTCAATGCCGAGGTGGCAAAGATCCATGGCCTGGACGGATTCGAAAATGTCAGGCTCGAACCCATCGAGATGACCGACTGCACAGGCGAGAAACATCAATTCCACTTCCAGATGCGCCTTCTTGGCAACATGACTGCGCTGGAAGCCTTCGAGCTCAAGGATGGCGACCCCGGAGGCTACCAGCTCCAGATTGTCGGCAACCCCCAGGAAGACGCGCTTGCCCTGCTGGGGCGGATGGTCGGAAAAATCAGGCGCGCGCTTTCCGCAATGCACATCGAGGAAGGCAGAATGGGCCCACAGATCATCGGCCAGACGGTGCGGGGCAGAATCGAGTGGGACGATTCGCAGGAAGGGGAGCTGCCTCTTGTCGTTGTGGATGGCAGGGAATACTCATGGGACGATCTCGGCAGGATGCTGATGGCCTTTGAAGGCTGGCAGTTCAGGCTGGAAATTCTCGACTGCAGCGAGGAAGCCTGAATGGGCAACAAAGTGAATTCCTACTATTAACATTCCAACCTGGGCGAGGCGGATTCTTGAATTATATGGAATTATTTCAAACAGAATAATTGGGGAATCCGCCGCACAACTTGTGTGGTGAACCCGGCAGCGCGCCAACAAAGAAACCGCAATTCAGGCCGACAGCAATGATCAATATTCTGCCGCTACCAGGGGGCGATCTGGTCAGTATGCTATTCCGGTATCGCCCAAAAGAAACGCTCAAGTAATCTCGCGCCGTCCACCGCTATTCGGCTTACTGCCTCGTTTGCGGCTGTTGTTTGCGCTGGTCGGATTACCCAGTGTGCGCAAGTCTGACTACCCATCGTCAAATTGCATATTTTCCTTGTGATGCAGCATATTGCAGCGAAATGGGATGGGTAGTCGTAGTCGCGCAACATGGGCAATTTGGTGCGCGCATCAACAGTAGGGGGAATTGCGCCTTGCGCTCGGAAAATATGGAGTTTCATCGCTGTTGAACCAGAATCAGGACGCTCAAAAGTTCAGCGGGGTGCCTCAGCCAAATGGGAGCAGCACTCATGAAATATGCGGGCTAGGTTGAGTACCGCGGCTATGAATTTCATGCAGGATTTCTTCCAGTGTTTTATTGGCAGCACGCGCAACGTCTTCTGGATTGAGTATTTCAGCCAGAAGCAAGATTTCTCTTTGTGCAGACACATCACGCAAAGGTGCAATAAGAGCATTTATGATTGCATTTGATGAAATTGAAAACTCAAGCAATTTTTCTTCCACTGTCTCTGGCGCCACAACAACGTCAATTCGGCCCGCTTCAGAATGATTTTCGCCATTGCTGATATCTTTCCATGAGCCATATGAAAGTTTGAATTTTGACCCCTGCCCCCGCGAAACTACTGTGCAGGAGTTAAACTGAAATTTCTTCGCCGTCTCAAAACAAGTCGAAAATTTCTTATACCCTCCGACATAAGCGAACCTGCTTCCCAAGTCTAATTCCCTCTGCGGCCCCCTCGATCGCAACAAAGCATTCAAGCTAACCTGTGGGTCTGGGCTGGCAGATAACAATTCCTCGAGTTTCTCATGGGTAATTTTACTTTCTTGCGCGACTTGCGCGGCCTCATTTCCATTGTCAATTGCCGCCGCTATGACTTTCTGGAGCGTTCCCTTTGGTGAAATTCTTGTAATGCGCAATCGAATGGTTGCGTCTTTAATGAAATTTCGAGACTGAAGAGGCTCCATCCTGAAACCATGTTTTCTCGCCAGATCGCGCAGATTCTTATTTTCATCATGGAGTTTCGATCTGGTGCGCGTAGCGGCAACCAGATCAAAACCATACACTTTGAGAGACCCAATCAGAGGAGACAACGCACCCAGCACATGGGCAGATGGTAGCTGCAGTGGCTCAGATGGATCGATGATGGATGCAACCATTATTTCCAATAATGCCTGATCCAGAAACAAGGCTAGAGTTGCCATGACAATTTTTTCAAATTCATTTCCGTAGAGCAGCGACAAGCTAATAAAGCCGACTGAGGCATCACACCTTGTTGAAAGTTTGTCTAGAATCACTCCCAAGCAAAATTCAATCTGCTCGCTGATTGATGTAGTCACCCTGGATATGTGCTGAGCCATATCCACACTCTTACCCCCCAACCTGCAGGCAACATAGCGTGCCAGGTCGAGGTGACCCTCAATTTTTTGATTTGATTTTTCCCATTTCAAGAAGGGGCACCCTGCTCTTACCAAGTCATTTAGCCTGTTTGTTCTACCATTGAGCTCTCGCGTGCCATCGAATGGAAAGGTACCCTTGGTTTGGCCTGAATTGAAGCAGGCGATTCCTGTGCATCCTTTTCTGCCTCTGGCTTGGCCCTGGCAACTACGACGCCATGAGTATTTTTTTCAGATTTTGGTGGAACGTGAACATGAGAAGTCAGTCCCTTGATGATTTCTGTAAGAAACCTGGCTTCACTCGAGCCTGGAAGAAAAGTAGTGCGAAGACTTTTAAGCGCCTCCTGTTGCAAGGCAAGAGAGTTTCTTATCTTTGCAAAGCCACCAACTTCATCTCGAAATACTTTTCTGATGCTTTTCCCAAGCTTGTTGCCAAGAGCTCTGTGGTTTGAAATTATAGATAAGACAATCAACCCCCTTATTGCTTTCAGATTGTTTTTGTCATCAGGCGAAGCGGTTGGGTGAAATATATTTTCAAATGCAGAGAGCTTTTCTGACCTGAGTGACCTGATCATGAGTTGATCAGCATTTATGTCAAGGCCAATGTCAAGTAAGGAGCTTCGCAACTCTTGAAGAATCTTGGCCCACTCTTCCAGGCCAAACTTAGATGGGCCTGCTGCGTTCAGATCTTGAATAAGCTGGTTGATACAAGTGATTAGCCCCACAGGGTTGCTACGCAACCCGATGGCGTGGGAAATTGCGTCAAAGGTTGGCTGGAGATTGGCAGGGATTCGGAAACGCAACGAGTGAATTGTTGTTGCGTCATTTTGATTTTGCCAGTTGCTGTTGGAGTCCACTTTAACCCTGCACGAGGAGATTTCTCTGACGTGCTCACAGAGCACGCCCTTTGGAGACAATCTCCCGCGCAGGTTAAATTTCCCAACGCGTGACAAAAAACTTCGGCCACCTAATGCATATTGATAGCCACTACTTCATTACAAGCGCATTAAAAATTAATAACTCCAAAATGTCAATATGGGTGGCGCATCACGACACAGAGCACAAACGTGAATACCCGAACCACAAATTCAGCGGAATCAAACCAGGTGCACCTCAATGCGCTTGCCAAGGGCTGCGGCATATTTGCGCAAGGTATTTAAGCTCGGCGAATGCTTGCCTGATGCCAATGCGCTTTCCAGTCGCGCAACAGCGGGGGCTTTAGTGCCCATGCGCTCCGCTACTTGTGATTGGGTTAATCCAGCTTCGCGGCGCGCAGCCAGAATCTCGTCAAGAATGGCAAATTCCTCGCGGTTCAGGCGCTCATATTCGGTACGAACCTTTGGGTTCGCCAGCGCTTTTGCTTTAAGTTCAGCGTGAGTTCTCATTTTTAATCTCCTTCATTCTCGCTTCAGCAATCCGCCGTTCTTTGGGCGGGGTCTTGGGTGATTTCTTGACAAAGCTATGCAGCATTACGATGCGCTTCCCGACCAATGTGCAATAGAAAACTCGCGCAATGCCTTCAACACCTTTCAATCTCAGTTCAAACAATCCGTCGCCAAATGCCTCGGTGTGCGGATAACCCAGATTTGCCCCATATTCTTCCATTCGATCGGTCAGGCAGAAATATCTGGCAAGCAGAGTGGCAGGCAAGGCCCGTATTTCTTCCTGTACCGCTTCACTGTAATAGACGATGGTGTAGCTCATGCCGAATATTAACAAATATGTTATTATTGTCAATAGCGGCGCGACATAACGGCTGCGACGGAAATATTACTTCTCAAGCGAAGCAGTATTCAGAAATCTCTCCTGCCTCGGACAAATTCCCGTCAACTTTTTGTCAGGGGGGCGTGACAGCAAGTGAGTACCCTGATATTAGCCATTACCTGGGTGTCACTACCATGGATACAAACAAATTGATGAAAAACATGCTGTTACATGATAAAATTTAATTTGGTGGATTTAAGCCCGACTGATCACAAGCAAAAACATGCATCGATTTTAGGTTCGGGACGCAGGATCGGAGGTTCGAATCCTCTCACCCCGACCACTAAAAATCGGCAACCACGTAAGTAACCGTTATCTCTCTAATGCGCGTGGATGCTAGATTTCGAATGGTCGATATTCAAATCTTGGCGACCAGAAATACGCAGTCGTCACCAATTTTTTAGCTCAAAAACCTGCGTGGTGACCATTTGGTGACTAAATGGTGACTATTTGGTGACCATGCCCTCGCATCAAAATCCCCAAATTGCATTTTTTGACTACTGCATCACCCCAAAAACCACCATTTGACTCCAGCGTCTTCGCGCTTTGCTCAGCGATTTTCAGCACGGGTCATTTGACTATTGCTGTTTGGTGACCAGATCATTCCTCAAACACGCATCAATCTTCGTGGTGACTAAAAATTATTTGTGACCAGAATTTATCGCAAGCTGGATTTTGAGCCTCATTTCGACCGCTGCGCTCCGTGACCATTTTGGGCGTTTTTTCAGAAATTGAAAAAATAGGGTCTTCGTGAAAGAGTGTGGGTAAAAATGGCCATGTATTTGCTTGGAAGCCTTATTGGAAGCCGGTTTCAGGTGTTTGCAAGCCCGGCGAAAACTGGCATGATTTCGCAATGGCTACTCTACGCAAACGCAAGCGTCTTCTTGACACATACCGGTTCACCGGTTTCCGCCCGCTGGAATTGGTTCGCGGCGTCTTCGGCGACTCGTCAGCGCGCGTCATCACTCTCGTGCGGCGCTCAAAAAAAACGGTCTGCAAGGAGTGTGGCCGGGCGCACTCGGGCTGGTACGATCGCACGACACGGCGCGTCCGCGATTTGTCCTGCGGCAACACGCGGGCCTACGTTTTGCCAAAACTCGCGGATAGGCCGTGCTCTTGGGCATGGTCGGTCAAGGTGCCCACCGGCCTATATGAAACCTTGACGACCGACGATGAGGGGCGGGGGCTTTATATACGCAAGCTGGCCATCTCGCCGGACGGGCCTCTGCTCCGCCTTTCGCAACTTCTGGGGAAAGATGAGTTTATTGTGCCCAGGAACGTGACGGAAGAACGGGCGATACGCCTTCTCGAAAAGGGCTTGGAAAAACTGGGGTGGGATCAGGATTTCATAGTGCTGCTCAAGCGCGTTTGATTTGTGGCGGTTCCAGCCAGGTCTGGCAGTAGCCATTGCCAGAGCAGGGAAGAAGCTACCAAAGGCTCAACCGGCAGAGCGGCTTGCCTGAAAGCCGCAACGCCCCGGCAAGGGGCGTTGCGGCTATAGAGCGAGATGGCTTTACTTCTTGCTGCCGTTCACCGCCGCCTTGAGCGTGGCGCCCGCCTTGAATGCGGGAACCTTGGAAGCCTTGATCTTGATCTCTGCGCCGGTGGCGGGGTTGCGGCCGGTGCGTGCCGCGCGCTTGCGCACTTCGAAGGTGCCGAAACCCACCAGGGCGACGCTGTCGCCTTTCTTCAGCGCGCCGGAGATGATTTCGATCAGCGCGCCGACGCTGCGGTCTGCGTCCGCCTTGCTGCTGCCGGTTTTGGTTGCCAGCGCGTCAATCAGTTCTTTGCGGTTCATGCGGTGTTCCTCCCTTGTGGTTTATGAAGTGATCCGGCGCGGATTGTTATGTATTTTTGGCGATCTGACAATGGCGGTATGGATGGCACCAATATGTCATATGACCCTGTCAGCGATCTTACACAATGGACATGGTTTCGGTTACTATCAAAACCCCCGCCGGGCCAGACTATCAGCTCCTTCCGGTGCTTCGCCGAAGCTGGTGGGGCACTCGTGTGGTTGCCGAATTCCACTGTGCGGGTGCCGATCTACTGAAAGCCATCGTATATGAACAAGCAAGCACCGGAGATTTTTCAGCGCCCGCTCGCAACCCTCGATCTGTCCGGCTTGCCGCCACCCGCCGATACGGGATTCGAGCAAGCGGTCATCATGCGGTACGCCATGCAGTACGCCGCAAAGGGCTGGACTGCGGCGGTGGTCGTGAGCGACGGGGCGGTGCGCGTTGTCGCGGTGCCGCAGCAGGGCATTGAGCCCAAAGCTTATCTGCTTGGCCTGCTTCGCCACGGATTTATCGAAGACGCGCTGCCGGGGCTGGAAGCCATGTATGGCATGGTTGATGACGCCGACATCTGCTTCAACTACGGCGTAGCCTTGTCGGAGCTTGGCCGCGTCGAGGAATCGCTGGCGCCGCTGAACAAGTGCCTCAATCTCGACCCCGGCTACGACAACGCGGCCATCGCCATCGGGGTTTCGCTCTCCAAGCTTGAGCGCTACGACGAGGCTGAAGCCGTACTCAAGGCGGCAGCGAAAATCCAGCCGGATAATGCCCTCGTCAAACAGAACCTAGCTGCGACCCTGGCTCGTGCGGGAAAGCATATGGAGGCGTTGCCATATTTCCGCCAGGCCGCTTCGCTGGCTCCAGACAACCCGGCGGTGCTGATGGGGCTGGCGCACTGCCTCAACTCGTCGGACACTCACCGGAAGGAAGCGCTGAAGGTCTACAAGGATGTGGTGAAGCGGTTTCCAGATTCGCAGTTAGCGGAATCGGCCAGGCAGATTTTGAACCGGGCAGGTCAGGCGGATCTCCGCAAGGTTGTGGATGAGGGGTATCGCCCGGATGCGGTGGAATACATGATTGGCGCCATGAAGCGGTTTGCCGAAATTCCGCACGAGCAGGTCGGGCGAGTGACCATGGAAATTGCGCGGCTGGGCGAGGCCGGGCTGGAGATCAACAACCCCTNNCATGCACGTTGGCATGGCGCTGTTCGACCCGAAAGTGGATTGCGGCTCCGGGTTGCAGCGTGAGTACGAGATTGCCAAGGGTATGACTGGAAAGTGACCCAGCCCGCAATTCTCGCTAAACCTGAATCTGCCAAGCAGATAGTGCCACTGCTTCCCGGCTTGTCTGCCGCTTCATATCCTTCCGGCGACCTGCTGGATCAGCCAGATGAACTCGATGCGCTCTACCAGCAGCGCAAGCGCTACAACCGGGAGTTCGGCTTCTGCCTGTTCACGGCAGAATGCGTTTTCTCACTGGCTGCCCTGTGCAAAGGTAAAAAGGTGCTCGAAGCCGGTAGCGGTTCCGGTTGGCTGGCTGACCGGCTTGCGCAACAAGGAATTGAAATCACTGCTGCCGACTGGACGGACTACCGGCAACCTCGCGACACGAAGCGTGGTTATCCCATGCGCTCGGTGTTCCGCCTCGATCACCACGGTGACGCGGTGGCCTTGCTGCCGGGCAGTTTCGATGTGGTGCTGCTGGTCTGGCCGAACCTCGGCACGCCGTTCGGCGAACAGGTCGCTCGCGCGATGCGCTCCGGACAGGTTATGATTTTCGAGGGCGAAGAACAAGGCGGCAGTACGGCGACCGATGCGTTTTTCGATGTGCTCGGCGCCGGTTTCGAACGCCTTGACGCCGAGACGCTGGCGCTCAACCAGCATCACCGCACCTTTCCCGGTTTGCACGACCGCTGGCAAGTATTGAGGAAAACATGATCGAGGCACCCATCAGCAATCCACCGCAAGCCTACATGGACATCATCGGCCCGCTGATCGGCAAGGCGCGTGAACTTCTGGAGTCCGGCGAAAAACTTCAGGCGTTCGCCTTCGTTGGCAACCTGACCAGCAGGCAGGTCATCCAGGTGATGATTCATCCGGGAAGCGCCGAGGACAAGGATCAGTCCGCGCGGAATATCCAGTCGGCGGCGTCAATGCTGGATGCGGATTTCGTGTTCGCGATCATGGAGGCATGGACGCTTCGGCCAGACAAAATGCGTCAAATGGATGCGATCCTCGACAAGTACGGCAGCATTGGCGCCTCTCCCTACGCGATTGATACGTGCTCGTTTACGCTGGAAACACGGCATGGAGTATGGGCCGCACAACCGCAGATCAAACCCAAGGGAATCTCCAAGAAGAAACGGACAATCGGGGTGGTCGAGTTCCGCTATTTCAAGGAAGTTGAAGGCCGATTTACACGCCTGCTGCCCGAGAAGGAAGGCGACGAGCCTCCGGCGGTTTTACATTGAAGGATGCAGATGCTGTCTATACATCGCCCTCACCTCCATCGTCAGAGCTATTTCCAAGACAGAGCATCATCTGCGCATAATGGCGCTCATCTTCTGCTCGAATCAGATCCATGACTTGCAAGAGAACCGGTTTGGTTTCGGCAAGCAAGGACAAGTCGTGTTCTACTGCGTCAATCTGTTTGTCGTGCGAGAAAACATTCAAGAAACGCAAAATTCTGATCTTCTTCCCTGAATCGAAATCGACCAGGTCGAACTTCTTGACCAAGTCACCGGTGATGCTGGGATAGCGGAATGTCAGAAACGTTTCTACCAACCTACGCGCAAGGTTCGGCAGTGGATAAGGGTCGTCAGGTTCGCCCACGTGATGGGCGGCATCGTAGATGCGCTTGAATAGGTAGTGATAGTCCGACTCGTGCTCTTCTAGAAGTTTCGGCAGTGCAGCGATTACCGATGCAGAGCCACCGGGCGACAGGTTGCGCAACAGCATGAAGAAACGGGCGGGGCGCTTGGTGACATCCTTCCCTCCTTGGCCTCTCATGTGATGAAACCAATTCTTGACCTGTCCGAAAAAACTGAAGCTGTGGGTCAGGATGAATAGCTGGCGAACACCTTTGGTTCGCGCCCTCATGTAGCCGAAGGCGCTGAACAATGCATTCGAATCCAGGCTGGAGATCGGATCGTCAATCACCACCACGCATTCTTCGAGCTTGATGGATTTATCCTGCAAGGATTTCAGGAAATATAGAAATGCAATCGCTGTTTTTTCCCCTTCAGGAGGTAAAAGGGTAAAATGGGTAAAAGGGGCCAGGATCGCATTGTTTTCTTGACGCCAGCCTACCCCGCTCCAACTCCTACCTGCTCATCCAGCTTCAACCATGATTCGCAGTGTTCCAGCATTTCCGCCCGTGGTCAATGCCGCCGCGCATATACCACGGATCAAAACTATTCCTTCCCCCTCGCCCCCGCAAGGGGGAGGCCGTGGTTGTAGAGCCGCTGAAGCGGCAACAACCACGCACCAGGGGGAAGGCCAAGATGGGGGTGGACGATACGAGAGCAAGCCAAGTTTCTACCCCCTCCCTAACCCTCCCCCTGCAAGGGGGAACCCGAAAAGGGGCCGTGCTCGAATATTTTCTACGCCCCGTCAGTGGCTATGTAACTTTTCTTGCAGCCACACTTTGATGAGCGACTGATATGGGACATCGCGCGCATTGGCGGCGGCCTTGATGGAATCCAGCATGTGCTGGGGCAGGCGCAGCGAGATGGTTCTGGTCGTGGGTTTCAGGTTGGGCAACACGGCTCGTTTGGCCTTCGCCCAGTCCATATAGCCGACGGAATCATTCGCTTCCCAGAATGCGCGCTCTTCGGCTTCGCTGGCGAAATTGGGGATTCTTTTAAGCGGTTTGTTCATAAACCTTGCGCTCCTTTCTGTGCATGTCTCTGGCCGAAATCACGCGTATCTTTTCACCGGCGTACCGCAGAGTGAAAGTAATGTGCAACAATCGCCCTTCGTCCGTCTTGCCGAGCGCATGATTGCGGCTCTCGCGCTGGCTGTGTTTCGCATCTTCCAGCAATAACAGCGGATCGTTGAAGAAAACCTGCTCGGCTTCGGCCATCGCTACTTCGTGCTTCTCCTCGCTTTTGCGGGTGTTGCCATCATCCCAGTCAAAGCCCGTGATACTGGTCAGGTCAATCATGGTTTGTATATTATGAACCCATACGCCGGAATGCAAGCCGAATGTATCGGGGCAAAAGGGGCCAGGATCCAATGGCGCTAACTTAAGGAAAGAATCTATCCAATCAATCGGATAGAGGTTGGTTGAGAGCCTCGTCGCGTTATTATGCGGGTGTCGAATCCACTAGTGTCCGGTTAAATTGGGTGCCGACAGCGTGAAGCCCAGTATTAATGCGGGTT
>CXWL01007074.1_pt1 | contig 69493 bp, 50 predicted proteins | sample 590931 | NCBI WGS metagenome assembly CXWL01 (sample SAMEA3498368, study PRJEB10139) | groundwater metagenome | biome: water well; material: biofilm material | place: Germany | collected 2015-04-27 | reverse complement strand
GCCGGCTCTCGCCGCCCTACTGGTCGCCGCCGCCCTCGCGGCAGCGCTCGCGCCGGGCCTCGTCGCCGCCTGGCTGGCCGAGGCCGCCAGCGCGACGCCTGCCCGCGCGCGGGCTGCGCTCGGTCGCGCCGTGAGTCTCGACCCGCACTTTCCCCTCTACGCGGCCCGCAGCGCACTGGCGCCATCCCTCGACGACGCCAACGAGGCAAGCACCCAGCGGGCGACGTCCGCGCTCGCCGCCGCCCGCGGAGCCCGCGGTGTCGCCGCCTTCTGGCTGCTCGCCGGTCGCCTGGCCGTCGAGGCCGACGACCCGCGGGCTGGCGACCTACTCGACGAGGCCTGTCGCCTCGACCCGCTGGGCGCCCTGGCACCCTACCTGCGGGCACTGGGCGCTCCCGCCGACCCACGCGCCAGCGCGTGGGTCGCCCGTGCCCTGGCCGCCGAGCCCCGGCTCCTGGCGGCCACGGCCTGGGAGCGCTGGCCCGGCCTGCGCGCGGCTGCCGTCGACCAAGTGGGAGCGCAGGAGGGGATCGACCCGGGCTGGCGGCTGGCGCTGCTCGCCGCCAACGCGGCGATCCCGGCAACGCCAAGTGGCGAGACCCGCGGCCTCGAGCTGGGCGTCGATCTTTCACCGGTGAACGGTAGCGAGGGCTTTGCCCTCCACCTCTTCCGGCGCTTGCCCGATCCACTTTCCCTCGCCGTCGTCGAGCTCCGTCTCGATCGCCTGCCGATCGTTGCCGAGCTCCCGGCCGCGACCACCCTGCCGACCTCCGCTGCCTGGCCATGGCGCAGCGGAACCTGTGAGCTGGCCGCCAACGAGGGTCCCAGAGCGCCGCGCTGAGCGGGGCAAGCCCTTGTTCATCAGCGGGTTCCAGCAACCCCGTCGATCTCCACAGAAGCTGCGGAAAAAGCTCCGGAAAAGAGCCCGCGAGCGATCCTAACTGCCCATCGCCAAAGGGCTGCGACCGATTTGAACATTTTCCTGTGCAGTGAACTGCAAGCCGCGTGTAATCAGTGGTTTACACGAAACAAAAGGGTTTTGCCGCATCCCCTGCCGCCCCCCTTGACGCGGGAGATTTCCGCAGTCTTGCTCGGCCGGTGTCGGGACAACCCCGACAAACCCTTGTAGCAGTGGGTCTTGGCCGCTCGTGAGCGATCTCCGGGAGGCGACGACGGGGCCCGCCCTCTGTCGCGGCGTGCGTGGTCAGAGAGCGGCGGTGTCGCCGACGCCGCAGATCTGGCCGGGCGGATTGCGATACGACGCCACGCTGCCGGTCGCCGTGTCGGTGACCGTGATCTCGTATTCGACGTCGGAGAGCGCGCCGTAGAAGACCCAGAACTTGCCGTTGAACGACCGCCCGTCGATGACCTTGACCAGCAGCTCGTAGTTGGCCTGGTCGAAGAACCAGAAATAGCCGCTCTGGTCGGTCAGCGGAATGGCGGTGCCGGCACCGGTGGTGCCACCGGCGTGCTGGTTGACCCACGACACCTGCACGCGGAAGCGCCCACCAAGCAGGCAGAGACTGTCCGCTCCTGGCGCGCATGGCGCGCGCGTGGTCGCCGGCACGGCGGTAGCGTCGAGGGCCATCCCGTGCGCCTCGACAGCGGCAACTCCGGCCGCGTCTAGGCCGACCGCGCCTAGCCCGGCCGGGTCATAGAACGCGGCGAGGTCGACTTGACCGCAGATGTTGCCGGGTTGGTTGTGGTAGATCCGGATCGACCCGGTGGCGGTGTCGCGCACCCGCAGCCAGTACTCGACGTCAGAGACGCCGCCCAGGAAGACCCAGAAGGCGCCGTTGATGGCCCGTCCGTCGAGGATCTTGGCCAGCAGCTCGACGTTGGCGGCGTCGAAAAACCAGAATGAGCCGGAAACCGCCGTGTCGTGGCGCGCGCCGGCGACCCCCTCCCGGTTGCCATTGTGCTGGTCACGCCAGGTGGCGCGCAGCTCGAAGCGGTCGGCCGGGCCGAGGCAGAGAGTCGTGCCGTCGGCGGCACACGGCGTCCGGTTGGGCGCGGCGCAACTCGTCAGCTGCACGTCGTCGATGAAGAAATTGCTGCTCACCGGATCGCCAGAGCTCCGCCCCTCGAAGCGGATGAGGTGGCTCGCGCCGTCGGCGAAGGAGCCGAGGTCCACCGTCGCCTGCCGGTAGCCAGCCACGTAGCGAGGATCGCCGGTGACCGCCTGCCAGAGCTCGACGCCGTCGACCAGCACCCGCACGTCGTCGAGCTCGTTGCCGCTCGAGCCCTGGTTGTAGAGGTAGAACGAGAGCTGCGCCGAGCCGGCGGGCAGGGTGAGGCTCTGCGCCACAGCAGCGATCTCGGTCTGGCCGGCGGACTGGCCGCCGAACCACAGCCACCAGCCGCCCGTACGCGCCTGGCTGGTGAGCACGGCACAGCTCTCGGCGCTACAGATCGGCGTGCCGAAGAGCAGGGACTCCTCGCTCCAGGCGGTGCTCGGCGTGCCCGCTTCGAAACTGCCGTCGAGGAAAGGCGTGGTGCAGTCGGCGGCGCCCGGCGTGGTCACCGACGCCAGCGCGCTGTAGCTCGAATAGCCCAGGCCATTCCTCGCCCTGACCCGGAAGCGATATTGCGTCGCCGCCAGAAGGGCGTCGACGGTGGCCGTGGTGGCGTTGACACCGACCTTCGCGACCTCCACGAATTGCGCTCCCACCGCCGCCTCGACCCTGACGTCGATCTCGTCGCTGGCATGGTCCTGCCAGGTGAGGACCACCTGCGTCGGCCCGGTGGCGAGCGCCGCGAGGCCGCTCGGGGCGGTCGGCGGCCCGGCGAACACGCTGTAGAGGAACGCGAGGGCGGCCAGGTCGTCAATGGCCACCGCCGCGCCCCGGCCGTCGCCGTGGCTGAACGCGCGCATCAAGGCGTCGTTCTTGGCCGTGCTGTCGCAGGCACCGCTGGCGGTGTCGCCACAGCTGTGGCCGAGGCCCAGGGTGTGGCCGAGCTCATGGGCGAAGACCTCGGCAGCGTTTTGGCGGCTGCCGCTGGCGGGCGTCGAGCAGATCTGGCTGTCGCCACAGGGGCCGGCCAGGTAGCAGCTGGTGTTCTTATTGGTGACGATGTCGGCTTCGCTGACGCGGAGGTAGGTTTCGCCGTTCCAGGTCCCGGTCTGCTCGCGGGCGAACCAGACGCCGCCGCGGGCGAGGATGCCGCCGCCGGTGAGCGGGCTGCAGTCGAAGGCGGCGCCGTGGAACACCTTGTCACCCGGATCCTCGAACAGCAGCAGGTTGACCCCGTCGGGGTCGGTATCGCCGAGGCTGCCGGTGGCCGTCGAGGTGCCGCCGTAGCCCAGATCGACCGCCGTTGCCGAGTCCGCATTCCAGGCCGCGAGGGCCGCTTCTAGCTCGCCGTGGCCACCTCCGGTGAGGCCGGACTGGCCGCTGGCGGCCGACCGCCAGGTAACGACGCCACCCGTGTCGAACTCGAACCAGCGGGGGCTCAGCCCGCTCTCGGGGTCGACCAGCACCGTGAAGTCCGGCGCAAGCACGCCGCTGGCTACCGTCTCGACGGCGCGCGTCGGGGCCCGGCGGCGCCAGGCAACGTGCGCCGCCTGCTCGGCGGACAGGCGCGCGTCGGCCAGGGAGTCGGCGGCGCCGCCGACGGCGCTCGCCCGCACCAGGGCGGCGAGTCGATCGAGATCGCGCGGGCGCTCGGCGGTGGCGTCGCGACTCGGACCAACGGCGGCAGCCTCGCTCAGGTCGCGTACCAACGCCGTCCTGCCGTCCCCCGCGCGCGCCTCCCAGAAGGCGCCGAGCATCAACCGGGCGATGCTGTAGGTGCCGTCGGCGGCAGGATGAAGGAACAAGACGACGCGGTCGCCCGCCGCCAGGCGCGGCGTCCCCCAGACGAGGAGCCCGCGACCGTCGGCGTGCTCGCCGCCCGGCAGGCGAACGACGATGGAGGCCCCGGGGTCGTGGCCCTTCCAGACTTCCGCCACCACCAGCGTGACGTCGGTGGCGGGCGCGTCGCCCGCAGACGAGGGGCCTGTCGAGGTCACGGTGCCGCGCACCACCAGCGGCGTCGCCGCGGCCAGCGCGGCGTCGGTCATCGGCACGTAGGTGGTGGCGTGGGCGCCGCCGGCGACAGCCAGCAAGGCGGCGCCGACGAGGACGGCGGCGAGGGTGCGGCGGGCGGTCGTGGGATCGATCATGGGATGAGCCACGACGTCCGCGTGGCCCATGCCATCTTCACATATTACGCGTCGGCGATCCAGCGCACCGACGGCGCATCCTCACAGCTTCGCCAGCGCCTCGCCCAGTCGATTGAGCCCCTCGTCGACCTCGTCCTCGTCGATGTTGAGCGCCGGGCGGAAGCGCAGCGACTGGTCGCCGGAGGCGAGCGCCAGCACGCCGGCCTCGCGCATCGCCTTGATCGCCTGGTCGCGCTCGGCGCCGGAGGGCAGGTCGATGGCGGCGAACATGCCGCGGCCGCGGGCATTGGTCGCCTTCGGCACCTCTGTGCACAGCCGCTCGAGGCCGGCCAGCAGGTAGCGCCCGACGCGACGGGAGTTGGCCAGCAGGTCCTCCTCTTCGATGATCTCGACGAAGCGCTGGCAGCGCACCATGTCGACCAGGTTGCCGCCCCAGGTCGAGTTGATGCGCGAGGAGACCTTGAACACAGAGTCCACCTCGTCGACGCGTGGCCCGGCGGCGATGCCGCAGACCTGCGTCTTCTTGCCAAACGAGAAGACGTCGGGCTCGACCCCCATCTGCTCGAAGCACCACCAGCTACCGGTGGTGCCGAACCCGGTCTGCACCTCGTCGAAAATGAGCAGGAACTCGTGTTCGTCGGCCAGCTCGCGCAGGCGGCGCAGGAACTCGGGCCGGAAGTGGTTGTCGCCGCCCTCGCCCTGGATGGTCTCGATGATCAGCCCGGCGATGTCGTCCGGGTTGTCGCGCAGCGCCTGGAGAATCTGCGCTACCGACTCGTCCTCCCGCCGCTGGACATCGGCGAGCACCTCGTCGGTCACCGGGAAGCGCAACATCGGATTGCTCACCCGCGGCCAGCTGAACTTCGGGAAGTACATCGTCTTGCGCGGGTCGCTGGTGTTGGTCAGCGACATGGTGTAGCCGCTGCGGCCATGGAAGGCCTGGCGGAAGTGGATGATCTGGCTGCCCTTCTCGCCCTTGCCCTTGGCGAGGTTCTTACGGACCTTCCAGTCGAAGGCCGTCTTCAAGGTGTTCTCGACCGCCAGCGCGCCACCCTCGATGAAGAACAGGCGCTGCTTGAAGTTGGCCGGCATGGTGCGGGCGAAGGTCTCGACGAACTCCGCCATCAGCGTGGTGTAGACGTCGGAGTTGGCCAGCTTGTTGGCCGCCGCCCACAGCAGACGTTCGCGGAACTCCGGCTGCCCGAGGCCGGGATGGTTGTAGCCCACCGGCACGGTCGAGAAGCTGGTGTAGAAGTCGAGGATGTTGCGGTCGCTACGACTGTCGAAGATCAGCGAGCCCTGGCTGCGTTCGAGGTCGAGGACGAGGTGGTAGCCGTCGACCAACATGTGGCGACTGAGGGTGGCATGGACTTCGGAAGCGGGGACGTGGATGGTGCTGGGCACAGAGGTGGACAAGGCCGTCTCCTCGAGCGCGGTCAGATGGAAACATCGCGGTTCTTACGGAGCACCCGCGGGCGGGTGCGGATCGGAGTGGGGGGCGCCAGAGGCGCAGATCAGCCGCCGAAGCGGCGGGCTCCCGGGGGAGGGCTGGCAGCCTAGCACCCGCCCGAAAAGCCGGTCAAGGCGGCCACGGCGCCGATGGCGCCTGGCTGAACCGGGGGTAGACTGCGAGCGATGCGCCTCCCGCGACGCCGCGCCTCGCCATGGCGATCCCTGCCGCTGCGTGCCTTCGGCGCCCGGCAGGAGATCCACCACGTGGCGGACGCCTCGCTCGTCGTCCACCGCCTCGGGCCGTCCAACGGTGAGCCCTGGGTGCTCCTGCACGGCCTCGGATCGACCGCGCTGTCGTGGGCGCCGATCCTGCGGACCCTGCGCCGGGACTGCCAGATCATCGCCCCCGAGCTCTCGGCGCTCGGTGGCAGCCTGATGCCCGGTGACAACCTGACGGTCAGCCGAGCGGCGGCCATCGTGCCGGAGCTGATCGGGCGCCTCTGTGGCGACCGCCCCGTCACCCTGGTCGGCATCAGCCTCGGCGGCTGGATCGCGGTGCGCTCCGCTCTGGCCGCGCCCGGTCTCGTCGACCGCCTCGTCCTGATCGACGCCGGCGGCTACGCCGATCAGGACTGGCTCGAGGTGGAGCGGGTGATGCGGGTGCGTTCACTCGCCGACGTCGGCCGGCTGCAGGCCGCCCTGTTCGCCGCTCCCCCGTGGTGGGTCCGGCTTGCCAAGGGCGCGTTTCACGCCCGCTACACCTCGCCGTCGGTGCAGACGATCCTCGCTCAGACCGTGCCGGAAGAGGGCTTCGACGACCGTGACCTGGCCCGCCTCGAGCAGCCGACGGCGGTCATTTGGGGCCAGCACGACGGGGTGTTCAAAGTCGAGGTCGGCCGCAAGATGGCGGCTGCGCTGCCGACTTCGAGGCTCTACGTCCTGCCGGAGACCGGCCACATCGCCCACTGGGAGGCGCCGCGCGCTTTCCTTGCCGCTCTCGCCGACTTCCGCGCCGCCCACCCCGCCCTGGCATCCGAACCCTGAGGAGACCCACGATGGCGAAGATCTCCGACAGCCCCGAGTTCATCATCTGCCTCTCCTGCGAGACGCCCTGCTACACCTTCGAGTGGGTGGAGGGCGACATCAAGGAGGCTTTCTGCCAGGCCTGCGGCAACGACGAGGCCGATCAGTTCGCCACCGAAGAGGACCTCGAGGCGATGGCCGGCCACTGGCTCGATGGCGGCGGCGGCAAGCACGGCGCTACGAACACCGGCGCCGCGCCGAAGAAGCACTGACGAGGCTCCGCCTCAGACTAGCGAGAAGTGCGGGGGCGGCAGCTTCAGGACTCGTCGCCGAAGCCGGTGCCGACCGACCGCGCCACCAGCACCAGGCTGTTGGTCGGCTCGACGCGACGGGTGCCACCGACGGCATCGACCAGCGCGACGTCGTAGATCTCCATGCCGCGCAGGCCGACCATCCGTCCCCAGTTGCCGCCAACCGCCAGGCTGGCGGCCCGCTCGCCCAGGCGGGTAGCCAGGATGCGGTCGAAGGGTACCGGGCTGCCACCGCGCTGCACGTGACCGAGAACGGTGACCCGGATCTCGTGCTCGACGCGATCCGGCGGGTCCAGGCTCTCGAGCGCGCGGGCCAGCTTCTCGGCGGCGCCGCCGAGCCGCGGGTAGCCGGTGACCGGGTCGACGCCCCTGACGCTCACCCCGCCGCCTTCTTCCACCGCACCCTCGGCGACGACGATCAGCGAGAACTTCTGGCCCCGTTGGCGACGCTCCTCGATCTTGCGCGCCACCGCCACCGCCCGGTAGGGAATCTCGGGAATCAGGATGACGTCGGCCGAGCCTGCCAGGCCGGCATGGAGCGCGATCCAGCCGGCGTTGCGCCCCATCACCTCGAGCAGCATCACCCGGTGATGGGCCTCGGCGGTGTCCTGCAGGCGGTCGAGGGCGTCGGTGGCGACGCCGATGGCGGTCCAGAAGCCGAAGGTGTAGTCGGTGGCGGCGAGGTCGTTGTCGATGGTCTTCGGCACCCCGACGACCGGAATGCCGAGCTGCGACAGCTGGTGCGAGATGGCGAGCGTGCCGTCGCCACCGATCACCACCAGGCCGTCGATGCCGGCGGCGCGCGCATTCGCCACGCACTCGCGGGAGCGGTCCGACACGGTCGCCGCGTCGTCGTCTGGATAGGCGAACGGGTTGTGCCGGTTGGAGGTGCCGAGAATGGTGCCGCCCCAGCCCAGGATGTCCCTGACGTCGGCGCTGCGCAGGCGACGGAACCGTTTCTCGATCAGACCCTGGTAGCCGTCGTGAATGCCGACCGTCTCGACGCCGTGCTGGCGTTCCGCCGTCCGCACCACCGCTCGAATCACCGCGTTCAGACCGGGCGCGTCGCCGCCGCCGGTCAACACGCCAAGCCGCTGAACCTTGCTCATAGCCGGCTAGTCTATCGGGGGACCGTCGACGCCACCTCGGCCGGCACCAGGGGCAGGCTGAGGCTGACGGTGGTGCCGGCTCCCGGCTCGCTGCGCATGGCCAGCGCACCGCCGTGCGCCCGCGCTACCCGCTCGACGATCGCCAGCCCGAGGCCGGTGCCACCCTTCTTGGTCGAGTAGAAAATCTCGAAGATCCGCGCCAGCTCTTCCGGCGGCATCCCGGCGCCGTTGTCGACCACCTCGAGCACCACCTCGTCGCCACCGCGGCGATGCGCCCGGAGCACCAACGCAGGAGGCCGCGGGCTGGCCTCGGTCGCGGCAAGGGCATTCTGCAGCAGGTTGAGCAGCAGCTGTCCGATCTGGTTGCGGTCGACGCGGACGCGAGCGTCGCCCGCCCGGTCGTCGATCTCGACCGCGGCGCCGCGCGCCTCGATCTCGCGCCGGTGCAACGCCACCAGGTCCTCGAACAGCAGCCGTGGGGCCACCGCCTCGAGCTCGAGCGGTCGCGGCTTGGCGTAGGACAGGAAGTCGGTCACCAGGCGTTCCAGCCGCTTGAGCTCAGACTGGGTGATCGCCAGCAGGCGGCGGCTGCTCGCCGTCTGCTGCGTCGGCGGCAGGTCCTCCTCGAGGAGCTGCATGTTGAGATTCAGGGAGTTGAGCGGGTTACGAATCTCGTGCGCCAGGCCCGACGCGAGGGTGCCGATGTAGGCCATCCGCTCGGCCTCGGCCTTCTGCTCTTCGAGGCGGCGGCCCCGGTGCCAGAGCGTCCACACCGCGACGTAGGCGATCGCCAGCAGGGTGACGGTGATCGCTCCGAGGACGCCGGTCTGGCGCACCAGGTCGAGCCGCAGTCCCTCGATCCGCCGCGCCAGCTCGCTCTCGCTGACGCCAATGCTCAGCGAGCCCAGCTCGCCGATCGGCACCGTCACTTCGTAGGTAGAGCGGTGCTCGACCGTCTTGTGCTCGATCTGCGGCGGCAGCTCCCCGCTGCGCACCGCTGGCTGGCCAACGCCGACCGGCTTGGTCTCGCGGGTGTCCTTGCGGTAGACGAGAACGCCGTCGCGATCGTGCACCTCGACCGAGCTGACGACGTCCCGCTGCGCCAGGTTGCTGTCGATGTAGGTCGTGGTCTCGCGCTCGAGCGTCACCGCGGTGTAGAGGTCATTGCCGACCAGCGGTCGCTTGGCCTCCACCCCCTCGGCGATCTTGCGCGCCAGCCCCTCGGCCTCGTGGCGGGTCTCGAGCAGAACACGCTCGATCTCGCGCTGCGACAGCGAGCGGAAGATCAGCCACCCGAAGAAGGCAATGTCGCCGAGGATGAACAACCCGAACAACAGGGAAGCCACCAACAGGCGACGGGTAGGACGTTCGGGGCGGCCGGCCGGCACGGCGGCGACAATACACCGCTGGCCACCAGGGCCAGGCCGCGCCGCATCGCGATCCAGCAGGTCTCGTCGTCCGCCGTTCGGGCGTCGCGCGCTTTCGTTTTCGAGGTCGGCTCGCTACCATGCGGACGAGCCATGGACCGCCACCGACTCGTTCCGACCTCGGCAGTCGTCGCCTTAGGCGCCTGCCTGCTGTCAACCCTCGCTGCCTGCCAGCGCCCCACCGGCCCGCCTGCAGCCAGCGCTCCGGCTCAGGCGCCGGTGCGCGGCGGCACCGCCGTGGTCGCCACCGCCATCGACTTCGAGCAGGTCAACGAGCTGCTCGACAACGGCAACGACCTCACCACCGAGCTCGGCTACCAGATGTTCTGGAAGCTGGTCAGCGAGAACCCCGACTACCAGGATCACCCGCCGACCTTCGCGCCGCAGATCGCGACGCGCTGGGAGTGGTCGAGCGACCACCTCGCGCTGACCTTCTTCCTGCGCCCTGACCTGCAGTGGTCCGACGGCGCGCCGATCACCGCCGACGACGTGCGCTTCACCTGGCAGGCGCAGCGCGATCCGGCGGTGGGCTGGATCTACGCCGACGCCAAGGAGGCGATCACCGACGTCGCCGTGGTCGACGTCCACACCGTCCGCTTCACCTTCGACCACGTCTACGCCTCGATGTTCCTCGACGCTGTCGAAGGCGCCGTGCTGCCCCGGCACGCCTGGGGCGCCCTGCCCTTCACCCAGTGGCGCCAGCAGCCAACCTACTTTCGCGACCACCTGGTGGTCAGCGGGCCATTCACCCTCGCCGAGGTCAGGCCGCAGCAGCAGTTCGCGCTGGTGCGCAATCCACGGTTCGTCGACCCGAACCGGCCGTACCTCGACCGCATCGTCTTTCGGGTGATCCCCGACAAGCCCGCACAGCTGCTGCAGCTCGAAACCGGTGACGTCGACTTCGTGCAGCAGGTGGCACCGGCCGAGGGCGCACGGCTGGCTGCCAATCCCGAGTTGGAGCTCCACGAGCTGTGGGCGCGGCAGTACGAGTACATCGCCTGGAACACTCGGCTGCCACTCTTCGCTGACGCCGAGGTCCGCCGCGCGATGACGCTCGCCGTCGACCGCCAGGCCCTGGTCGACACGGTGTGGCGCGGGCGTGGCCGCGTAGGCTGGTCACCCTATCTGGCAAGCACTTGGGCGACCAACCGCAGCCTCGAGCCGTGGCCCTACGACCCGTCGGCCGCGCGCGCGATCCTCGCCGCCAGGGGCTGGACGGACCACGATGGCGACGGCCTCCTCGACCGCGACGGCCGGCCGTTCCGTTTCGAGCTGGTGACCAACACCGGCAATCAGACGCGTGCCGACGCCCAGGTCGCGATTCAGGCGCAGCTGCGCAAGATCGGGGTCGACGCGGTGCCGCGGCTGGTCGAGGGCGCAACCCTCACCACCCAGCTCCTGAACCACGAGTTCGAGGCCACCATCGGCGGCTGGGCGATCGACACCTCGATGAACGCCCGCTACTTCTTCCACTCGGCGGAGGCCAAGGATGGCTACAACTTCGGCAGCTATGCCAACCCCGAGGTGGACCGCCTGATCGACGAGGCGGCGCGCGTCGCCGAGCCGGCGGCGGCCAAGCCGCTGTTCGACCGCCTGCAGGTGATCCTCCACCGGGATCAGCCCTATACCTTCCTCTGCGAGCCCCAGCGCCTGCACGCCACCCGTCGGCGGCTCCACGACGTGCGACCCAACCCGCTGTTCGTCTTCGCCAACCTCGCGGACTGGTGGGTGGCGCCGTAGGGCCCACCCTGCCCGTCGCCGCCCGGCCGACCGCGCATGCTCGCCCTCATCGTCCGTCGGCTCGTCGCCGCGGCGGTGCTCGTCCTGGTGGTGCTCTCGGCCACCTTCTTCCTGGTCCACCTGGCGCCGGGTGATCCGGCGCACCTCGTCCTCGACCCGCGCATCCCGCCGGCCACCCGCGCCGCGCTGCGCTCGAGCTACGGCCTCGACCAGCCACTCGCCAGTCAATACCTGCGCTGGCTGGGCGCCGCCGCGACCGGCGACTGGGGGGTGTCGTTCGCCCAGGGTCGACCGGTGGCAACGATCCTCGCCGAGGCGCTTCCCGCCTCGCTGCTGCTGGCCGTTGCCGCCACCGCCATCGAGCTGCCCCTGGGCCTCGGTCTCGCGCTGCTTGCGGCGCGGCGTCGCGGCAGCGTCACCGATCACCTGGTGCGCGTCCTCGCGCTCGGTCTCTACGCCCAGCCCCCGTTTTGGCTCGGGCTGATGCTGATCCTGCTCTTCGCCCGCGCCTGGCCACTGCTGCCCGCCAGCCATCTCCACGCGGTCGACGCCCGAAGCGGCCTCGCCGGGCTCGTCGACCTCGGCCGCCACCTGGTGCTGCCGGCGCTCACCGTCGCCCTCGTCGGCGCCGGCCAGATCGCCCGCTTCGCCCGTAGCGGGCTGCTCGACGCCCTGGCTCAGGACTATTCCCGAACGGCGCGCGCCACCGGCCTGTCCGCCCGCGCGGTGCTGTGGCGACACGCCCTGCCGGCGGCCCTGGGACCGCTCATGCAGATCGTCGGCATGTCGTTTCCGCTCCTCCTCTCGGGCGCGCTCGCGGTCGAGGTGGTCTTTGCCTGGCCCGGGGTCGGGCGCGTTGCCTACCTCGCGGTCGCCACTCGCGACTACCCCGTCGTCCTTGCCGCCACCGCGCTGGCGGCGGTGGCAGTGGTGGTCGGCAGCCTGCTTGCCGACCTCGCGCACGCCGCCGTCGACCCGCGGGCGCGCGCCGGCGGGTGAGCCGATGACCGACCGCGAGGGGCGGAGTCTGATCCGGGGCGGCGTCGTCCTCCTCGCGCTGCTCGCCGTCCCGCTGGTCGTAGCCCCGGTGCTGTCTGGCCGCGATCCGAACGCCCAGCTCGATCCGGTCGGCGGGCATCACCTGCCGCCGCTGTCGCAGGTCAGCGCCCTCGAGCTCGCCGACGGCACGACCCTCCTCGTCACCGACTGCCGGCGCGACGGCGAGCGACTCACCTACCAGCGGGACGGTCGCGCCGGCGAGGTCACGGTCGGCGTGGTTCGCAGTCTCGGGGCCGACGGCCTGCCTCCCAGCCGGCGCCTGCTGCTCGGCAGCGACCGCTTCGGCCGCGACCTGTGGCTCCGCCTGTGGGTCGGTGGCCGCATCTCGCTCGTCGTCGCCGCCCTCGCCAGCGGTCTCGCCATCCTCCTCGGCGTCGCGGTGGGCGCCGGGGCGGCGCTGGGCGGCCCTCTCCTCGACGGCGTCCTGATGCGCAGCGTCGACGGTCTGCTGGCCTTCCCCCGCCTGTTCCTGCTGCTCGCGGTGGCCGCGCTCTGGGGGCCCGGCGGCGCGAGCCAGGGCTGGCTGAGCCTGGTCGTCACCGCCCTGATCCTCGGCGCCACCGGCTGGATGGACCTGGCCCGCCTGGTCCGCGCGGAGCTCATCGCGCTGCGCCAGCGTGACTTCGTGCTCGCGGCGCGGGCCTCGGGATGCGGTCGCCTGCGCCTCTTCGGTCGCCATCTGCTGCCCAACGTCGCCCCTCTGCTGCTTGCCGACGCCACCCTCCGGCTGGGCGACGCCATCCTCCTCGAGGCCGCCCTGGGCTTCCTGGGCCTCGGGGTCCAGCCGCCCACCGCCAGCTGGGGCACCCTCCTCGCCGACGGCCGCGAGGTCGTGTTTCAAGCCTGGTGGATGGCGGTCTTCCCTGGCCTCGCGGTCACCCTCACCGTCGTCGGCTGCGGCCTGCTCGCCGACGGCCTCACCGACCGCCTGCGTCGGCGGTAGTCTCGCCGTACATGCTCGTCGCCGAATTCGACTTCGTCCTGCCCGCCGAGGCGATCGCCCAGGAGGCCCGCCCGCGCGGCGAGAGCCGACTGCTGGTCGTCGACGCCGTCGGCGTCGACCGCCACGCCCGGGTCGCCGACCTGCCGGGGCTGCTCCGCCGCGGCGACCTGCTGGTGGTCAACGACACTCGCGTGATCCCGGCTCGCCTCTACGCCCTGCCGCAACGAGCGGGCGGCGACGGCCAGGCGCCAACGGCGGCGGTCGAGCTCCTCCTCGTCGAGCCGGTGCCGGGCACCGTCAACGAGTGGCTGGCCCTCGCCAAGCCAGGGCGACGGGTGCGTCCGGGCACCCGGCTCGTGCTCCTCGGCCCGGCTGGCGACGACTCCGGGGCGCCGCAGGTCGAGGTCGTCGCAACCACCGACGACGGGCGGCGACAACTCCGTTTCGACGCCCCCGTCGAGCCCCACCTCGAGCGTCTGGGGCACGTCCCGCTGCCGCCCTACATCAAGCGCCCGGATACCGCTGCCGACCGTGAGCGCTACCAGACGGTGTGGGCGCGGGCGCCGGGGGCCATCGCCGCCCCCACCGCCGGCCTCCATTTCACGCCGGAGATCCTCGCCGCGCTCGCCAACGCCGGGATCGAGCAAGCGAGCGTCACCCTGCACGTCGGCATCGGCACCTTCAAGCCGGTCACCGCCACCCTCGTTCACGAGCACCAGATGGAGGCCGAACGCTACGTCGTGCCCGCCGCCACCGCCGAGGCCATTGCCGCGACCCGGGCGCGTGGCGGACGAGTCGTCGCCGTCGGCACCACCGTCGTGCGCACCCTCGAATCCGCAGCGCTCGCCGACCCGAGCCGCCAAGGAGAGATCAGCGACGGCGAAAGACGAACCTCCCTGTTCATTACCCCCGGCTTCCCCTTTCAGGTAGTGGACGTGCTGCTGACCAACTTCCACCTGCCGTGTTCGACCCTGCTGATGCTGGTCGCCGCCTTCGCGGGGCAGGAGCGCGTCCTCGGCGCCTACCGAGAAGCCGTGGCCGAGGGCTATCGGTTCTACTCCTATGGCGATGCCATGCTGGTCAGCAAGAACCTCGAACAGACCCGGGACTGACCGGCGAACACACCCTCAATTCCCGGAGCTTCATACCGATGCCCATGCCACCTTCCACCGCCGCCCGAGCCCACCGGCTCCTCCTCGCCTGTTTCTTCTTTTCGGGCTTCGCCGCCCTCCTCTACCAGACGGTCTGGATGCGGCTGGCGCTCGCGGCGTTCGGTGTCAACACGCCGGTGGTCGCCACGGTGCTGACGGTCTTCATGCTCGGCCTGGCGACTGGCACCCACCTCGCTGGTCGCGTCGTCGAGCGGCTCGAGTCGCAAGATCCTGCTGCTGGGCTCCGGCTCTACGGCTTGGCCGAGCTCGGGATCGGAACCGGCGGCGTCCTCGTGCCGTCGCTGCTGCGTGGCGGAAGGACCGCCCTCCTCGCGCTCGGACCCGCCGATAGCCTGATCTACACCCTCAGCAGCGCCGTCCTGCTCACGGCCATCCTGCTGCCCTTCTGCACCGCCATGGGCCTCACGTTCCCCGCCGCCATCTCATTCCTGCGGCGGGCGAGCGTTGGCCACAGCGGCCAGCAGCCCTTCAGCGCCCTCTATCTCGCCAACGTGGCCGGCGCACTGTTCGGGGCGGTGGTAACGCCTCTCCTGCTGGTCGAGCTGCTTGGCTTCCGCCACACCGGCCTCGTCGCGGTGGCGGCGAACGGCGCCATCGGTATCGTCGCCCTGTTCGCGGCGCGCAAGTTGGTACTCGCCCCCGCCTTGGGTCAGGCGCGCTCCGTCGCCACGCCACCGGTTGCAGGCGCGTTCGGACGGCGCGCCGCACTCTTCGTCACCGGATTCTCGACCATGGGTCTCGAGGTCGTCTGGTCAAGGATGTACCCCACCCTCATCGGCACCTTCGTGTACTCCTTCGCGGCCATTCTCGCCATCTACCTACTCGCCACCACCGTCGGGTCCGCTGTCTATCGGCGCCTGCGCCATCACGGCACGACCATCCAGCCCGGCGTCTGGTGGCCGTGGCTGTTCGTCGCGGCGATCCTGCCGCTGGTCACCGCCTCGGTCGGCTTTCCGCCGATCGTCCCCTTACTCCGCGTGGCACTCGGGCTATTCCCGTTCTGCGCCTTGCTCGGCTTCCTTACCCCCGCGCTGGTGGACCTCGAGGCCGGAGACGACCCCCGGCGAGTCGCCAATGCCTACGGGCTGAACCTGCTCGGCTCGTTGGCAGGGCCTCTGGTTGCCGGCTTCGGCCTCCTGCCATGGATCGGCACGCGCGGCGCCAGTCTGCTTCTCGCGGCACCGATCCTGGCGCTCGTCCTGGTACCGACGTTTCGCCGTCAGACAGCGGCCTGGCCGGCATGGGCCGCCTGCGCCCTGAGCTTCGCGCTCCTCGCGAGGACGACGCTCTTCGAGGAACAGTTCTCGCCCACCCAGGTGCGCCAAGACCACGTTGCCACCGTCGTTGCCGATGGCGCCGGCTTGCAGAAGCGACTGTTCGTCAACGGCATTGGCATGACCTCGCTCACGTCGATCACCAAGATGATGGCCCACTTCCCCGCCGCGCACCTCGCCGCAACCGACCAGCCGTTGTCGGCACTCGTCATCTGCTTCGGCATGGGCACGAGCTTCCGCTCCCTCGCCTCCTGGCACGCACAGACCACCGCCGTCGAGCTGGTCCCTTCGGTGACCGAGCTGTATGGCTACTACTACCCTGAAGGACCCGCGCTGGTGCGTAGCTCCGGCGGCGCACTCACCATCGAGCATGACGACGGCCGGCGTTTTCTCGACCGCACCAAGCGGACCTTCGACCTCGTGGTCATCGACCCACCGCCGCCGGTCGAAGCCGCCGGCAGCAGCCTGCTGTATTCCAGGGAGTTTTACACCAGCGCCCGGCGCCGCATGCGCCCGGGCGCCATCCTGGCAACCTGGCTTCCCGGAGGGGATCGTCAAACACTCGCCGGGGTGACCCTGGCCCTCGAAGCGTCCTTCGCACAGGTCCGCATGTTCGGCTCCATCGAAGGGTGGGGTGTCCATTTCCTGGCCTCTGACCGGCCCATTCCTCGGCTCTCGGCTGAGCAGCTGGTGGCCCGCATGCCCGCCAGCGCCGTCGCTGACATGCGCGAGTGGATCGCAGCGCCACCCACCCGGTTCTTCGAGGGCATGCTGAGCCGGGAGTACAGCCCCGCGCCAGGTCGGTCTCAGGGCGAGCTGGCGATTACCGATGACCGGCCCCTCAACGAGTTCTTCTTCGCCCGGCGAGCTCTCTCTGGCGCTGGAGTACCGCTGCGGGTCCTGCTCGACGCCCGTGCCTGGAACTAGCGGCTGCGCGAACGGCCTCGAGTCCCGAAGCTGACCGGCACACAGAAGAAGATCGTCTCCACACCCAGGCTCCATAGCGGGACCAGCGGCGCCGCCAGTTGCCAGCTCACCGGCGCCATGGCCCGGAGCAAGGTGGGTAGGCTCGGCGGACCCAGCACCAGCAGCAGGAGCAGGCGCCGCTTGGCCGTCGGCGACGGCTCCGCGCGGCCCACCAGGCTGACGTAGGCCAGGCCCGCGATCCAGCCGCACACCGAGGCCACGGCGTAGAGGGCATGCAGCTCGAGCGGCAGGAGACCAGCGAGCGCCAGAACGCCAGCGGCATCGAGGGCGACGAGCAGCCAGCAGATGGTGCAGACCAGGGCGACGGCGACGAGCACGATGGCAAGCCTAACCCGCCTCGCCCCCGCGTCGACGGGGGGCGGACAATGCGACTCGGCGCGATAGAGTCATCGCTGTGCTTCTTGCCCGCCGTCGGGGCAGGTCGCGCCGCCGTGTCGTTTACCTTCCCTTCCGCCAGCGCCGGCCGGACCGGCGCGGCACAGGAGCCGCCTCTTGACCATCCACGCGAGCTCGCCCGCGCACTCGTTCGCCCCGCTCGACACCTTCCCCCGCCGTCATCTGGGCGCCGATGCCGGCGCCTTGGCCGACATGCTGGGCACCATCGGGGTCGCCTCCCTCGACGAGCTGGTTGCCCAGACGGTGCCCGGCGGCATCCGCCTCGACCGCGGCCTCGCCATCGACGCGCTTGGCCACGGCCGCCTGCCGGGCGAGCACGAGCTGCTGGGCTACCTGTCAGGCCTCGCCGGCCGCAACCAGCAGCTGCGTTCCTATCTCGGCATGGGCTACCACGCCGCGATCACGCCCGGCGTCATCCTGCGCAACGTGCTCGAGAACCCGGCCTGGTACACCGCCTACACGCCCTACCAGGCAGAAGTCGCCCAGGGTCGCCTCGAGGCCCTGCTCAACTTCCAAACGATGATTGCCGACCTCACGGCCCTGCCGATCGCCAACGCCTCGCTGCTCGACGAGGCGACCGCCGCCGCCGAGGCGATGCATCTCGCCGCCGCCGTCCATCCCCACCTCGAGAAGGTCGAGCGCCCAGTGTTCTTCGTCGACAGCGCCTGCCACCCGCAGACGATCGGCGTCGTCAAGACGCGGGCGGCGGCGATCGGCATCGATGTCTTCGTCGGCGACGCGTTCGCCGCCGATTACGCGAGCAGCCGGATCATCGGCGTCCTCGTCCAGTACCCGACGACCGACGGACGTGTGCTCGACTACGCCCCGCTCGTCGCCACCGCCCACGCGCACCACGCCCTGGTCATCGTCGCTGCCGACCTCTTGGCCCTCACCCTGTTGCGCGCACCCGGCGAATTCGGCGCCGACGTCGCCATCGGCTCGACCCAGCGCTTCGGCCTGCCGATGGGCTATGGCGGCCCACACGCCGCCTTCCTGGCGACCCGCGAGGAGTACAAACGGCAGATGCCGGGGCGGCTGATCGGCGTCTCCAAGGATGCCGCCGGAAACCCCGCCTTCCGCATGGCCCTGCAGACCCGCGAGCAGCACATCCGGCGCGAGAAGGCGACGTCGAACATCTGCACCGCCCAGGTGCTCCCCGCTGTGCTCGCCGGCCTCTACGCCGTCTACCACGGCGCCGACGGATTGCGCCGGATCGCCGGCCGTATCCATGCCATGGCGGCAGCGCTTGCTGCCGGCCTCCGCGCGGCCGGCCACCAGCTGGCTGACGCCCCGTTCTTCGACACCCTGGCGGTTTCGCTTGCCAACGCAACGGCAGACGAAGTCCTCGCCCGCGCGCTCGGCCGCGGCATCAATCTCCGCAAGCTGGACGAGCGGACGGTCGGCGTGGCGCTCGACGAGACCGTCGGCCGCAACGACCTGGCCGACCTGCTCGCCGTCTTTGGCGCCGCGAGCGCCGACCTCGACGCCTGGGCCGCCACCGAAGCGTCGCCGCCGGCGCCGCACGCCCGTACCTCGGACTTCCTGACCCACCCGGTCTTCGTGCGTCACCACACCGAGCACGAGATGCTGCGCTACATCCGCCGCCTCGAAAGCCGCGACCTGTCGCTCGTCCACTCGATGATCGCCCTGGGCAGCTGCACCATGAAGCTCAACGCGACCGCCGAGATGGTGCCGATCACCTGGCCGGGCTGGGCCAACCTCCACCCGTTCGTGCCCGTCGACCAGGCCGCCGGCTACGGCGAGCTGATCTCGAGCCTCGACCACTGGCTGCGTGAGGTCACCGGTTTTGCCGCCGTGTCGCTGCAGCCCAACGCCGGGTCCCAGGGTGAGTACACCGGCCTGCTGGTGATTCGCGCCTGGCACGAGGCGCGGGGCGAGGCACACCGCAACGTCTGCCTGATCCCGGTCTCGGCCCACGGCACCAACCCGGCGTCGGCGGTGATGGCTGGGATGAAGGTGGTGGCCGTCGCCTGTGACGAGCACGGCAACATCGACGTTGCCGACCTCCGCGCCAAGGCCGAGGCCAACGCCAGCGAGCTCGCGGCGCTGATGGTCACCTACCCGTCGACCCACGGCGTGTTCGAGGAGGCGATCCGCGAGATCTGCGACGTCGTCCACCGCTTCGGCGGCCAGGTCTACCTCGACGGCGCCAACATGAACGCCCAGGTCGGGCTCTGCCGCCCCGGCGACTACGGCGCTGACGTCTGTCACCTGAACCTGCACAAGACCTTCTGCATCCCGCACGGTGGCGGCGGCCCCGGCATGGGGCCGATTGGCGTCGCGGCGCATCTCGCGCCATTCCTGCCCGGTCACCCGGTCGTCCGCTGTGGTGGCGAGCAGGCGATCGGCCCGGTGTCGGCCGCGCCATGGGGCAGCGCGCTGATTCTCACCATCCCCTGGGTCTACATCGCCCTGATGGGCGGCGACGGCCTGCGCGACGCCACCGCGACCGCGATTCTCAACGCCAACTACATGGCCGCCCGCCTGCTGCCGCACTACCCGGTGCTCTACACCGGCAAGAGCGGCCGCGTCGCCCACGAGTTCATCCTCGACCTGCGGCCGTTCAAGGCCGTCGGCGTCGAGGCCGAGGACGTCGCCAAGCGTCTGATGGACTTTGGGTTCCACGCCCCGACGATGTCCTTCCCGGTGCCTGGCACGCTGATGATCGAGCCCACCGAGAGCGAGTCGAAGGCCGAGCTCGACCGCTTCTGCGAGGCGATGATCGCCATCCGCGAGGAGATCCAGGCGATCGAGGACGGCCGGCTCGACCGCAAGGACAACCCCCTCAAGCGAGCCCCGCACACCGCGGCCGCCGTCACCGCCGACGACTGGGGCCGGCCCTACAGCCGCGAGCAGGCCGCCTTCCCGCGCCCCTGGGTGCGCGACGGCAAGTTCTGGCCGGCAGTGGCCCGCATCGACAACGTCTACGGCGACCGCAACCTGGTGTGCCTCTGTCCGCCGGTCGAGGAGTACGCAAAGGGCTAGGCGCCGGTCCTCACGACTGGGGAAAAACAGAAACGGCGGCCCGGTCACCCGGCGCCGCCGTTTTTCGTACACCCGACCGCGAAGGCCGAGAGGTGGAAGCTCAGTCGACGGCGAAGTCCATCAGCTCGACCGGGGTCACGTTGACGTCGTCGATGCTGAGGAGGTCCGAATTCGCGCCCGACGGGCCGCCATTCGTCACGAAGTAGCGGAACGCGACGCGCCCGGCGTTGGGCCCTGCGGGGAGGCCCGACAGCGTGGCCGTGAACTGGGTGTAGACCGTCGGATAGATACCGGTTACGAGGGTCGGGTTGACGCTCAGGAGCAGCGTGGTGAAGTCGCCCACCGCCGCGTCACCAGCACCGGTGCTGGTACCGAGACCGCAGGAGTCAGCGGCGACGTCGAGGCACAGGCGGAGCTCTAAGCGGTCGGGGAAGGTATCCGGCGAGTTCTTCCGCGTCCAGAAGCTGACGTCCTGACCGTTTTGCAGATTCGTCATCTGCGGCGAGATGAACCAGCCGCTGATGGTGTTGGCACCGGTGGTGCAGTTGAAGTTCGCCCCGGCGTGGCCCGTGCCACCATGCGCCACCCACGGTGTGGCCGTGAACCGGTTCAGCAGGCGGTGTTGGTGCCGATCGTGGTGCTCTGGTTGCGAACGACCCAGCCGGTCGGCGGGAACGTCACCAGCTCGAAGTCCTGGACCAACTGCTGCGCCAGGGTCGGTGCAGCCATCGCCAGCGCGAAGGCGCCCAGAGCGAAGGTTCTCGCAATACGTGTCATCAGATGCTCTCCTCCAAAAATTTCGGCGACTCTACACCGTGTGCCAGGAAGCGCAAGCCCCTCGGCCAAAGAAATCCGTCGCGGATGCGCTCGGTTCAGCCTTTACCGCCGCCCGCGTACTCCTCGTACTCCTCGGCATTCATCAGCGACTTGAGGTCGGAGTCCGAAGAGACGCGGATCTTCACCAACCAGCCTTCCTGATGCGGGTCGTCGTTCAAGAGCTCGGGGTCGTCGGCGAGCTGCTCGTTGACCTCGACGATCTCGCCGGCCACCGGGGTGTAGATCTCGGCCACCGCCTTCACCGACTCGATGGTGCCAATCTCGTCGCTGGCGTCGAACACATGGCCGACCTGCGGCAGCTCGACGAACACCACTTCGCCGAGCTCCTGCTGGGCGAACTCGGTGATCCCGAGGGTGCAGATTTCTTCCTCGACATGAATCCACTCGTGCTCACGGGTGTAGAGGTACTCGCTCGGGTACATCAGGATCTCCTCGACTCTCGGGGGGAAGCCCGCCGGCAGGTTTTGGCTGGTTGGGCGCGGCCACGCCCGGCTCGACTTTTTATATCACCTCGTCGCGGTGCGAACGCCGCCCACCCTGACGGGAAAACGGCGTTCGACAACGGCAGATGGAAGCCCTACTTTGCGCGCTTGTAGAACGGCAGTGGCACGACGACCGCCGGCAGCCGACGACCTCGTACGTCGATCTCCACCGCCGTGCCGACGGCTGCGCTGTCAACCGACACGTAGGCCATGGCGATCGCCTTCTCGAGGGTCGGGCTCCAGGTGCCGCTGGTCACCGCGCCGAGCTGCCGGTCGCCCGACCAGATGGTGTGACCCTGGCGCGCGATGCCGCGACCGGTAACCTCGACGCCGACCAGTCGACGGGTCGGCTCGCCGCCCGGAACGCGCTGCGCGGCAAGTGCGGCGCGGCCAGTGAAGTCGCCCTTGTCGAGCTTCACCACCCAGTCGAGCCCGGCGTCGAACGGCGTCGTGGCGGCGTCGATTTCGTGCCCGTAGAGCGCCATGCCCGCCTCCAGGCGCAGCGTATCGCGCGCGCCCAGGCCAGCAGGAATCAGGCCGTCCCCAGCCCCTTCGCGCAGCAGCAGGCGCCAGATCTGTGGCGCCGCGGCCGGCGGCAGATAGAGCTCGAAGCCGTCCTCACCGGTGTAGCCGGTGCGCGAGAGGATCATCTCGACGCCGTCGACGCTGCCCGTGGCGAATCCGTAGTACTTGATCGCCGCCAGGTTGGTCGTCGTCAGTCGCTGCAGAATGGCGGTCGCCCGTGGCCCCTGGAGCGCCAGGAGGGCCCAGTCGTCCGACTCGTTGGTCACCGTGACGTCGTCCCACCCAACCGCCCGGCGGGCGATCTCGGCGAAGTCGGCGTCGGCGTTCGAGGCATTGACCACCACCAAGAAATTGTCCCCGGCGACCCGGTAGATCAGCAGGTCGTCGAGGTACGTACCATCGACGGTCAACAGTCCGCTGTAGTGCGCGCGCCCGGCCTGGAGCTTCGTGAGGGCGTTGGGCGTGATGGCGTCCAGGAAGGCCTCGGCGCGGGCGCCCCGCACGCGCACCTCGCCCATGTGCGAGACGTCGAACAGCCCGGCGGCGGTGCGCACCGCCCGGTGCTCCTCGATCACTCCGGTGTACTGCACCGGCATTTCCCAGCCCGCAAAGTCGACGATCTTGGCGCCGGCTTCGAGGTGGCAGTCGTAGAGGGGCGTGCGCCGCAGCGCCGAGGTCGAGGTCATGGCGAATCCTCCAGGAGAAGGGCTGGGACGCTATCACGCACCCCATGCGGGCCACCCACCGGTTGGCGCAGGGAACAGGCAGCATGGGGGTTCCATCCTCGGCGGCCAAATCCCCGGCCGGGACGCCACCATCGCCATCCACTCAGGGAGAGAACCCATGACCAAGACTCCAGGATCCCCCGTCACCCGCCGTCTCACCCTCCTCGTCGCCGCCCTGCTCCTACCTCTCGCCGCGGTCGCGATTCCCATTCCGGAACGCCCCGGCGACCGGCATCCCTTCCCGGGTGGCCCACGTTTCGGGCCGCCTGGCGGCGGACGCGGCGCGTTCCTCGACCGCATCGCCGACTATCTCGATCTCTCCGCCGAGCAGCGAACCCAGGCCAAGGCCAAGATGGAATCGACCCGCGACTCGGCCACCGAGCTCGGCGAGCAGACGCGGGGCCTGCGCGACGAGCTGCGCGCCGCGGTCGACCGCGGCGACAAGGCCGCGATCGGCGACCTGGTCCTGCAATTGAAGGCCCTGCGTGACCAGGCGGGTGGCGTCCGCGACCGCGTCGCCGCCGACCTCGAGACCATCCTCACGCCGCAGCAGCAGGTCCGCTGGCAGGCGCTGCGCGACTGGCTCGACCAGCGTCGCGACGAGCGCCGAGAGCACGGTCGCTGGGGCGGTTTCGGCGACCGCAGGGAGCGTCGCCACGACGACTGAATCCATCGCGTTCCGAGCAAGAAAAGGGCCGCGAGGTGAACCCTCGCGGCCCTTTCGGCTCAGCTGTTGCGGGGCCGAGGCCCCACGCTCGTCAGAAGGAAACCCGCAGTCCCAGCCGCGCCTGCCAACGCGAACGAGTGTCGGCAAGTGTGAACTGGCTCCCGGGGGTGAGCGAACCGGTGGTGGATTCCCGATAGATCGGCTTGCCAGTGGCCGTGTCGATGCCACGATAGGTGACACCGGTGAAGTTCTGATTGCTCACGAACTCGACGACACCCTGCTCGTTGTCGATCATGTTGAGCAGGTTGGTGATATCGAACGTCAGCTCGGGTGAAACCGGACCGATCTGCATCTCCACGGCATAGTGGAAATCGAGCGTCCGAGCCCAGGGCTCGTTGAGCTCGTAACGATCGAGAATTCGACCCGCGGTGGGGTTGACCCCGGCTGCCGCAAGCCAGTCCGCGAAGACCGAGTAGGGAACCACCGCACCAGCGGCGTTCTGGATGATGACCGCATCCGCCGAGGCGGGGACGAAGAGCAGATCGTTGCCCGTGCCACCGTCGGTGTTCGGGTCGCCACCGACCATCAGCGAGTACGGGCGGCCGGACTGGGCGTTGTAGTACAGGCCGACGTTGTGGCCAACCGGGCCGGTCTTGAACGTGTAGGTGGCGCCGATGTTGAAGCGATTCTCCATCTCGAACGCCGACCGCGAAACGTCGTCATCGAAGATATTGCCCTTGGTGTGGCGGAAGCCCCAGTTCGAGCTCGCCGTGCTGGAGGTCGCGTCGTGCGCGGACTCGGCGTCCTGGTAAGCGTAGAACGCGGTCAGCATGAGGCCGTTCGAGAACGGCCGGGTGAGCTGGATGCTGGCAGTCAGCTCCTCGCCCTTGTCGGTGTTGGTGAGCACCAGCACGTTGTTGACCACGGTCGTGTTGATGCGGGTGAAGGTCGGCCGACCGTCGAGCGGGCTCACGCCGTTCTGCCGGCGGTTGGCGTTGATGTAGAACACGTCCTTCTGGGTCTGGGAGTACAACGCCTCGACGGTGCCACGCATGCCCCAGGGGAGCTGGCGCTCGTAGCCGAGGGTGGCCCGCATGACCCGTGGGAACTCGAAATCAGGATCCGTGAGGTTGACGTCGATCACGCTACCGGCTGCGCCAGCCCGCGGCTGGTTGGCGGGGTCCGGGTTGAACGGCGGCGGGGTGCAGCTCGGCGCCGTGCAGTTGAGAGCTGTGGACTCGACGCCGGTATTTCCGTAGGCGTTCGAGATCCAAACATAGGGAGTGCGACCGCTGAAGATGCCGACGCCGCCCCGTAGCTGCTGGGTGCCATTACCGACCGGATCCCAGTTGAAGCCCACTCGGGGAGAGAAGATCGGATCCTCGCTCGGCACCGTCGCCGTCGACAGGCCGATTGCCGCCTCGACCCGGGGATTGTAGGTCGGCGTGTCGACGAAGTCGGGCTTGTCGACCCGCAACCCAAGGGTCAGGGAGAGCCGATCGCTTACCCGCCACTGGTCACCGGCGTAGAGGCCGTACTGGCGAACCTCGAACTGCGTCGGGCGGCGCGGGTCGGCGCCGTTGGCGAAGCTGATCAGGTACTGGCTGGCCTGGCCGGCGTCGAACGCCGCCATGGTCGGGAAGTAGTAGTAGCCGTAGGCCGAGGAGAGGAACAGGTTGGCGAACTCGAAAATCTCGTTGTGGGTGCCAAAGGTGAAGGTGTGCGCGCCGTGCAGCCAGGTGAAGTCATCGGTGATCTCGAGGACGTCTTGATCGAGGCTGTTGGCGGTCGAGAACTGCTCGGTACCGGCGATGAACTCACCACCGCGCGGCCCCGTGCCGCCGATCTCGATCGACGGAAAAACCACCGGCACGCTGCGAATGTCGCGGATGGTCTGGTAGCCAATGCGGCCCTCGTTGAAGGCGTTGGCCCCGAAGACGCTGTTGATCTGCGCCACCGTCGAGTTCGTCTCGTCGGCCTGCGTGTAAGTCGCGCTCGGGAAGCGAAAGCGCGTCGAGCTGCGGTCAGACACCACGTCGCGGCCAGCATCGACCCAGTTGTGGCGCAGCGTTACCTGGGTGGACGGCGTGGCGTTCCAGTCGAGGCGCGCAAAGGCCAGGTCGCTGTTGGTCTCGACCGGGAAGTCACCCAGACCACCGGCGTCGTAGCCGTAGCGGCTGGACAGCACGTCGAGCACGTGCTGAGCGCCCGCCGGGTTACGGAACTGCGTCACCGCCGACCCGTCAGCCGAAGCGCCCGTCGGCTGCTCCTTGGTGTTCCTCTCACCGGCGACGAAGAAGAAGAGCTTGTCCTGGACGATCCGGCCGCCGACGCTGCCGCCGTACTGGTCCTGGTTGAAGTCAGCGATCGGCCGTTCCCGCGGCCCGTCGCCCACGTAGTCGGCGTCGCGCTGGGTGCCGAAGATCGTGCCGTGGAAGGTGTTCGCGCCGGACCGCGTCACGGCGTTGATGCCGCCGCCCGTGAACCCGCCTTGGCGGACGTCATACGGCGAAACGACGAGCTGGAGCTGCTCGATGGCGTCGAGCGAGATCGGCTGCGCGTCCGTCTGGCCACCCGGCGTGCCGGTATCGGCGAGACCGAAGAGATCGTTGTTGACCGCGCCGTCGATCTGGATCGAGTTGTAGCGGTTGTTACGACCGGCGACGTTCAGGCGCGTCGCCGAGATGTCCTGCGCATCGACCACGAAGTACGGGTTGGTGCGCGCGAAGTCCTGAAGGCTCCGGTTGACCGTCGGCAGGGTCTCGATCGTCTCCTCGGAAACCTGCGAGCTTGCTCCCGGGGCCGCGGAAAGCGTCTCGACCGAGCCGACAACCGCGATGGTCTCGGTGATTCCCTCGATCTGCATGCCGATGTTCACGTACTGCTCGGCGCCGAGCGCGACGTAGACATCGCTGACCGTCGCCGGTTCGAAGCCTTGGGCCGTGGCGATGACCTGGTAGGGCCCACCGACGCGGACGTTGGGAATGGTGAACCGCCCGTCTTCGCGGGTGGTGGCCGAGTAGCGCGTGCCGGTCGGCTGGTGGACGGCCTCGACGGCGGCGCCGGGCAGGGCGGTCTGATCGGACTGCAGGACGACCTCACCGGCCAGTGAGCCGGTGGTGGCCTGGCCGAACACTGGCGCGCCACACAGGGCAATCGCCAGCGCGGCACCGAGCCACGCTTTGAGTTTGAAGTTCATGCTTCTCCTCCCTGGTTAGGGTTGCGAGCTAGCGGCGAGAGAAGGTCCCGCCGGAGGTAGGTGAGTGGGGCAGGTATGAAATGAGAGCCCCGGGGATTGTAATCCCGGGGGCCCAGCTTCGGAAAGAGGGGGCGGTGCTCAGGCGCGCGGGCGCACCGAGTAGATGGTTACCGTGCCACTGACCTCCTGGCTGACGATGACCAGGGCGCGGTCGATCGGGCTGTCGCCCCTGGGCACGTAGAGGATGCCTTCGGGACCGCGATCCGCAATCGTACCGACCAGCGGCTCGCCGGCGGCGTCGGCGTTGGTGGCATAGGTGACGAAGAACGGCCGCTGCGGGTTGGTGACGTCGTAGACCACGATGCCGCCGATCCGCTCGAGCGCGACGAAGGCATAGTTGCGACCGCGGAAGCGGCCGACCACCACTCCTTCGGGCTCCGGACCCTTGTCGTCACTGCGGCTGTCGAAGTCGGTGCCGGGGCCTTCGTTGTTGAAGGCGCCGGGCTGGGCGCCGGCGAGCACCAGCTCGAGCTCGTTGCCGCTGTCCCACACCTGTGCACCGGCCGCGTTCCAGATCGATAGGGAGCGAGCCCCGAACGACCACAGCTGGTCAAAGTCCCCGTCGCCGTCGACGTCGCCCTGTGCGGTGGTGATCTTGAGACGGCCCAGCTCGCTGTCCTCCTGCAGGAAAGCGGCATCGGGGAAGGCGGTGGGGTCGAGGTCGACTTTCGACACCCGGTCCTCTTCGCCGTAACACTCGTAGTCGCGCGCGTCGCCCTCGTTGGCGGTCACCAGGTAGGTGGCGCCTCCGGCTTCGAAGCTGGCGACGCCATCGGGCATGTACATCCCGAATACGGGCCAGTTGGCGATCCGGATCGCTCCGTCTTCATTGCTCGCGTCGAGGCTGTTGCGGGCCAGCGAGTGATCCTTGAGTCCCAGCGGCACGAGGCCACTCACCGTTGCCGTGGCGACGTCGATCACCGCCACCGCGTTGTTCTCCTGTAGCGTCACCCAGGCCTTGGTGCCATCCGCCGACAGGGCGATGTACTCGGGCTCGAGGTCCTGAGCCACCGTCGCGCCCGGGCCGAAGAGGCGAATCAGAGGGTCGAGCGAGGCAGCGGCGAAGCCAGAGAAACCGACCGTCGCGACGTCGGCCTGGGTCACCAGCGCAGCGCCGGCGCCGAGGTCGACGATCGACACCGAGCCCTCGGGGTCGTTGTCGGTGCCAGCCACGCAGTAGTCGAGCGGCTCGCCTTCGTTGGCGACCAGCAGCCGGCTGCCATCCGGCGTAAAGGTGACCATGTCAGGCAACGCGCCGACGGTCACCTGGCTCAACAGCTCGCCGTCGACGTCGAAGAACACCACCGCACCGGGCTGCTGGCGATCGTCGGCCTGGACGGCGACGGCGAGCACGCCGTCGTGCGCGGCAACACTGTTGACCCCGCCGCCGAAGGACGCGAGGTCGACCGTGGCGACCAGCGTCGGGCGCTGCGGGCGGGCGAGATCGAGAATCAGCAGCTGATTGCCGGCCGCGTTGATCGTGAATAGGCGGTGCGTCGCCGCGTCATAGGCCGAAATTTCGAGCGCTGACTCGGCGAGGGCATACTGGCCGATCGGCGTCAGAGTGATGGCGCCAGGCGTTGCCTGGGCGCCGGCAGAGAGCATGAAAGACGGGGCCGCCGCCGTGGCGGCCAGGGCAAGTAGGCGAGCGAGGTTCAAGTGGGTTCCCTCCAGTGACGTGAGTTACCAGGAAGCGCGCAGGGAGCGCGCGGCATGCCGCGCCGCGGCAAGGGCCGCCACTCTAGCCAGCCGAAGTGACCGCGCCGTGACGACCGCGTTCCAGCCCGACGAAGGGCCGCGAGCGGCAGTCGCAGCCCGCCGACCTCTCACCGCCCTGTGACAGCGCGGCGGCGCCCCTGTCACTTCGGGGCCCGAGACTACGGTTGCGTGAACGACGTGCCGACTCTCGCCAGCCCCATGTTGCTTTGGCTTCAGGCCACCCTCGCCGCCGCCACCGGTGCGGCGCTCGGTACCAGCGTGCTGGCTGCCGGCGTCGCCTGGCGGGCGGCGCGTCGGCCGCGCCCGCGGACCGGGCCGCTGCCGCCGGTGACGATCCTCAAGCCGCTCAAGGGCGTCGAGGACGGCCTCGCAGACAACTTGGACTCGCTCGCCCGCCAGGACTACGACCAGGTAGAGATCCTCTGTGCGGTGGCTGATCCCGCCGACCCCGCGGTCGCTGCCGCCGAGGCCTTCCGCGACCGCTTTCCCGCGCTGGCCATCCGTGTCGTCACCGGCATCCCCGACCTTGGCTACAACCCGAAGGTGAGCAACCTGGCCGGACTGCTGCCGCACGCCCACCACGAGCTGCTCTTGATCTCGGACGCCAACGTTCGCGTGGCACCTACCTACCTCGCCGATACCGTCCGCTCGCTGCTCGATGCCGACGCCGCGCTAGCTTCCAACCTCTTCATCGGCCGCGACGAGCACACCGTCGGGGCAGCCTGCGAGAACCTGCACCTGGCAGGGTTCGTTGCTGGCGGCGTCTCCCTCGCCACCGCCGCCGGCTCGCCCTGTGTGGTCGGCAAGTCCATGCTCCTGCGGCGTCGGGACCTCGCCGCGGTGGGTGGATTGCCGACGGTAGCCGACGTTCTGGCCGAGGACTACGTGCTCGGTCGCCGCTTTCACCAAAGCGGCCGGCGGGTGGTGTTGGCGAGTCACGCCATCGGCATCCACAACCCCGAGCGCGGCCTTCGCGAGTTCCTCGCCCGGCAGCTGCGCTGGGCCCAGATGCGCTTCCGCATCGCGCCGGTCGCCTACCTCTTCGAGCCGCTCCTGTTGCCGCTGGCGCTCGCTCTTCTGCTCACCGCCAGCCTGGCGGTTACCGGCGATCTCGCCGGTCCGCTCGCGACCCTGGCCGGCGTCACTGTCGCCGCCAAGCTGACCATGAACGCCGTGCTCGTCGGCCGGCTGCGGGGGCACTGGCCGCCGATCTGGGCGCTCGCCTGCGCGCCGCTGGCCGAGGTCCTGGCACTCGCCATCTGGGCTGCCGCCATGACCCGGCGCACCGTGCTCTGGCGGGGGCACCGCCTGGTCGTCGGCCGCGGTTCACGCCTGAGTCGACCCGAGCCCGCCGACCTCGTCAACCAAGCTATGTCCGAGGCTGCCTGACCATGTCACGCGATCAAGTCCTGGCGCGCCTCGAGCTCTTCGACCACCGCCTGCTGCTCGCCGTCCGCGGCTGGGAGAGCGCCCGCCTTACCCGCGCCATGCAGGGTCTCACTCATCTCGGCGACGCCACCACCTGGGGGTTCGTCAGCCTGCTGCTAGCCGCCGCCGGCAGCGATGCGCGCCATCTCGCGGTGTTGCGCTGGGTCGCAGCCGGCACCGCCCTGGCAATCTCGCAGCCGCTCAAGCGGACCTGCAAGCGACGGCGGCCCGCCCTGCGCCTGCCGGGGTTCACCGCGCTGGTCGAGAATCCCGACCGCTTCTCGTTTCCCTCAGGTCACACCACGGTCGCGTTCAGCGTCGCCGTCGCGCTCGCCAGCCAGGGCCCAGCCCTGGCGGTGGTGATGTTGCCGCTCGCCTGGGCCATCGGCATCTCCCGCGTCTACCTCGGCGCCCACTACCCGCTCGACGTCGGCGCCGGCGCAGTGCTCGGCATCCTCGCCGGCTGGCTCGCCCTGCTCATCGCTTGACCACCTGTTGACGGTCAATCGAACCCCGCTCGTCGCGGCGGTGGAGATGGGCTATGGGCACCTGCGGGCCGCCGACGCTCTCTCGCGCGCCCTCGGCGCCCCGCTCTCGCTGGTCGACCGCGCGCCCTTTGCCAGCACCGGCGAGGAGCTCGTCTGGGGCGCCAGCAAGCGCCTCTATGAGCTCACGTCGCGGGCGTCTCAGGTGCCAGTCGCCGGCTACCCCTGTAAGCTGTTGCTCGACAGTCTGACGGCGATTTCGCCGCTCGAGGCGACGGCGAGCGCCGTGCCGGGTATGGCCGGGCCTGACCTGGCCGGGCCTGACCTGTTCGCCCGCGGCCTCGCGCGCTGCATCGCCCGCGGCCTCGGCGCGCAGCTCGCGGCGACCCTCGCCGAGCGCGACGCCAGCCTGCTCACCACGTTCTTCACGCCCGCCCTCGCCGTCGACCACCATGGCGAGACTCCCGTCTGGTGCGTCGTCACCGATACCGAAGTCGCCCGCGTCTGGGTGCCGCGCGATCCCCAGCGCTCGCGCATCCGCTACCTGGCGCCGAGCGCGCGCTGTCACCGCCGACTGCTGGCCTACGGCGTCCCCGCCGCGAACCTCACCCTGACGGGCTTCCCGCTGCCGCCCGAGCTCCTCGGCGGCGACGACCTGGCGGTGCTCCGGCAGCACCTTGCCGCCCGCCTCGGCCGCCTGGATCCGCGCGGCGCCTTCCGCCGGGCCCATCGGCTCGAGTTGCAGCGGGAGCTCGGCCGGGAGCTCCACGGGGACGCCGCCAACCTCGGCACCCGGCCCCTGCACGTCGTCTTCGCCGTCGGCGGCGCTGGCGCCCAGTCGCACCTGGTGCGCGAGCTGCTGCCGGCGGCACGTCCGCTGATCCTGCGCGGCGAGCTCGCCCTCACCCTGGTCGCCGGCGTGCGGCCGGAGGTGGCCGCACGCTTCCGCGGCTGGCTCGCCGCGCTCGACCTTGCCGAGCACCAGCCAGCGACGGACCGGCGACTGGCCGCCGACCCACGGCCGGCGCCGGGAACCGTCGGCATCCTGCATGCGGCATCGACCGCCGACTATTTCCGCGGCTTCAACGCCCTGCTGACGACCACCGATCTGCTGTGGACCAAGCCGAGCGAGCTCACCTTCTTCGCCGCCCTCGGCCTGCCCATCGTCGTCTCGCCGCCGGTCGGCGTGCACGAGCACTACAACCGGCGGTGGCTGCTCGATACCGGGGCCGGCCTGTTGCCACCGCCGTTCCCCGAGCTCGCACCCTGGCTCGAGCAGGGCCTGGTCAGCGGTCGCTTCGCCGCCGCCGCGTGGCAGGGCTTCAAGGAGCTCCCAAACCGCGGGCTCTACCGCATCCTCGACGCCGTCGCGGCCGGCTGAGTCGTCACCGAGCCGCCCCAGTGCCGTCACCCGCCCGCGCCGCAGCTGCAACACCGGGGGCGGAGGATGGCCTCTCTTCGTCGATGGGCGACGAGCACCAGCGATGAACCCTGCAGCCAACCCCAGCCAGCGCTCGCCACCGCGCCTCCTCGGAGATCTCAGCGGCTTTCAGGCAGCGCTCGACCTGTCGACCCGCACCAAGGTGCTGGCCGAGCTGCTGGCGAGCGAGCCCGGGCTGCCCGGTGCCATCCTCACCGCCAACGGCGCGCTGCACGGCGCCGTCTCGCGTCGCTACTACCTCGACATGGTCGGCCGCTATTGCGGGATGGACCTCTACCACCCGCGACCGATCCGGCTGATGATGGAGCGCTTCGAGCACCTGGGCGGCGCCCTGGTGCTACCAGCGAACCTGCCGGTCCCTGCAGCCGTCCAACGAGGTCTCGCTCGACCTCGCGAGCTGGTCTACGAGCCCGTGGTCGTCGCCGGCGAGGCCGCCGACGGCTTTCCGCGCCTGGTCGACTTCGAGGACCTGCTGGTCGCCGACGCGCGCCTTTCGGCGCTGCGCAGCGATCAGATGCGCCAGATCCTCGGCACGGTGCGCGAGGGGCTGCTGATCATCGATCACGAGCAGCGGATCGCCCCCGAGTACGCTGACGCCGTCGAGGCCATCTTTGGCACCGCCGACATCGCCGGTCGGCGGTTCGAGGACTTGCTCGACGAGGTTCTCGACCGGGAGCGCTGCGAGCTCGCCCGCGACTACGTGGCGTCGCTGTTCAACCCCGCGGTCATCGAGAGCCTGGTCGCCACCATCAACCCCCTGGCGAAGGTCGAGGCGACCCTGCCGGGCGGCCGCAAGAAGGTGATCGAGGTGCGCTTCGCCCGTGGCTACGAGGGCCGGGCGATCCGCCACGTCCTGGTCCGCGTCGAGGACGTCACCCGCCGCGAAGAGCTCGCCCGCGAGCTGGCCAGCCAGCAAGAGCGTGCCGAGCAGCGCCTGACCCTCGCCTTGGCGATGGTCCAGTCGGCACCCGACAGCCTCGGGGCCTTCCTCGAGCAACTGCGGCGGGCGATGCCGCGGGCGACCGCCAGCCTGCTCGACGCCGGCATTGGCCCCGGAGCGAACGGTGACCCTGGACCCGCAGCAGCCGCCGCGCTGGCCGAGCTCGCGCGCATGCTGCACGGCCTGAAGGGTGAGGCGGGCATGCTTGGTCTGGCTCCCCTCTCCCTGGCCTTGCACGGCCTCGAGAGCGCGCTGGCACCACCGGTGGACGCCGCGCGCGCCCTGGCAGGCCTCGCCCAGGTCGACAGCCTGAGCGCCGAAGCCGACGCGCTCATCGACCAGCTCGGCAAGCTCGGCCGGGCTCGCCCACCGGCCAGCCACCCGCCGGCGGCCTCGCGGCTGGCGCCCGCGACCACGACGAACCCGGAGACGCCGCTCGCCGGCGAGCTTGCCGGCCTCGCCGCCACGGTCGCCGACGACGTCGGGAAGCAGGTCCGTTTCGCCCTTGCCCAGAGCGCCGCCGCCGTTCCCGCGCCCTATCGCCGGTTGGTCCGCGAGGTGGCGATTCAGCTGGTGCGCAACGCCGTCGTGCACGGGCTCGAGGCTCCGGCCCTGCGCCGAACGAGAGGCAAGCCGGCGCTCGGCACGGTGCAGCTCGCGCTCAATCGCCACGGGGATGACGGCAGCAACGGCAGCCTCTTCGAGCTGGTGGTCCAAGACGACGGCGGCGGCCTCGACCTGCCTCGCCTGCGCGCCAAGGCGTCGACGCTCGGCGTCGCCGCGACCTCGCCCGAAGAGCTCTCCGAGCTGATCTTCCGGCCCGGCTTCTCGACCGCCACGCAGGTTGACCTCCATGCCGGTCGCGGCGTTGGCCTCGACCTCGTGCGCAGCAGCGTCGAGGCTGTCGGCGGTCGGGTGGTTGTTCACAGTCAGCCTGGCCGATTCTGTGCGTTTCAGGTGGTGCTGCCGCTGCCGGCAGCATCCGGTGTGCGCGCTGTGGCTCCGCCACAGCTGTCCGCGGGTAGCGATCCATGAAGCTGCTGGTGGTCGATGATTCGCTGGTGGTCAGGAACGCCGTCACCCGCGGCGCCCTCGACGTGGCCGTCACCGAGGTGCTGCGCGCGGAGGACGGCGAATCGGCGGTGGAGCTGTTCCGCGCCCACCGCCCGGAGCTGGTGACCATGGACCTGACCATGCCCAAGGTCGACGGGCTAGCCGCCATTACCCTGATTCAGGAGATCCAGCCCGGCACCTCGATCCTCGTCATCTCGGCCCTCAACAGCCATCGCGTCGCGCTCGAAGCACTCGCCCGCGGGGCCTGCGGCTTCCTCACCAAGCCGTTCACCGAGAACGAAGTGAGCGACGCGCTCGCACAGCTGGTTCGCCATGCCCTCGCGCAACGGGACCCGTCATGAGCGGCGCTGCGCGTATCCGTCTCCTCCTGGTCGAGCCCGACTCCTTCCTGCGCGAGCTGCTCGTCGCCTCGCTCGGGTTGCACGACCGCCGCCTCGAGATCACCCAGGCCGACGAGCCTCTGGGTGCCTACGAGGCGGTGCTGCGCGAGGATCTCGACCTCATCATCACCGAGGCGTCCTTCCCGGGTGGTTCGAGTCGCGAATACCTGCCGCGGCTGCGCCGGCTCGCCTCACACCTGCCGATCCTGGTGCTCACGGCAGAGGCCAACGAGGCCCTTCGCGCCAGCCCCGACCTCGACGCCGTGGTGCGCAAGCCGCCCGAGATGGACCACCTGCTGCACCGCGTCGACCAGCTCCTCGACCTCCAGCGCACCAGCGTGGTGCGGGGCTTCGCGCTCGAGAGCTTCGTCCAGGTCCTGGAGACCGAGCGCAAGACGTGCACCCTGCTCGTCTAGGCCTCGCCGAGATCGGGTGGCGTACGCCAGGGCGGCGCTCTGCGTGGCCGCCTGTGGTTTCGCGATGGGCGCCTCCTCGACGCCGCCACCGCCGATCAGGTCGGCAAGGACGCTCTGTTCACCATGCTCGGCTGGTCGGGCGCCGTGCTCAAGCTGGCCGATGGCTGCGACGCCACGCCCCGGTTCACCGACGGCGCGCGTGCATTGTTGCTCGAGTACTGCGTCGCCAAGGATCACGGCCAGGTCGCCTGAGCCGACCATCCGACCTCTCACCCACCGATCTTCCAGCGAGCCGCGACCACGATGGACGCCAAGCAGCTCCAGCTCTTCCGCCAGATTACCCTCGACTACTTCGCCAAGCTCGCACCGGGCGAGCCGCCGGTGCTCGAGGCCGCGTACCTGCAGTTCGGGGAGCCCGCGCTGCTCGACTACGCGAGCCTGGTGCGCATTCATGGGAGCGAGGTTGGTGGCGAGCTCGACGGCTGCCTGTACCTGACCGCCTCCGAACCGCTGCTGCGCGGCCTGCTGGCGGTCAACGGCGAGGAGGAGGTCTCGGCGCGCACCCTGTTGGACATGAACCGCGAGCTCTCGAACGTGCTCTCCGGCAATGCCAGCCATGCCTTCGGCGGCAACTGGGAAATCTCCGTCCCGCAGTCTCTCGGCCCCGGCGAGCTGGCCCTGATGCGCCTGCCGCAGTCGGCCTTCGTCCAGCCGTTCCGTTGGCGCAGTGTCAGTGCTCAGCTGGTGGTGGGTCTCGAACCAGCGAGGCAGGCGGCATGAGCGGCCCGGCCGCACCGCTGGCCAGCGGCAGCGAGGCGACGCCGAGCCTGTCGACTCGTGGCAGCGCCGTCTACGCGCTCACCCGGAGCTTCGACAACCTACCGCCGGACCTGCGGCTGCGCAGCGCGGACTGGGGTGTGCTCTTCGCCATCACCGGACGGCACACCGTGGGGCAGATCGGCGAGCAGCTGGGGCTGACGGCCGCCGAGCGTGATCGCGCCTTCGCTCGCCTGCGGGCGGCCGGCCTGCTCGTCGAGCGGGATCTGGCGCTCGACGAGTACCTGCGCGCGGCGGCGGCGAGCGGCGATCCCGAGCCCCGCACCTTCGCCGAGCTGCTGCGGGGCGGCATCGTGAAACCGACGGCGAAGTCGACTCCCGCCGGGCCGACTTCCTCCGCACCCGCCCGACCGACTGCCGCGGCGAGCCCGAGCGCCGCGGCGGCCACCCGGACCACGCCACGCCTCGCTCCGCCGCCCTTCCAGCCCCTACCCTTGCCCGAGCCAACGTCCATGCCCATGAACGACCCCAGCCCCGCGCGGGGCTTGAGCCTGCGCGCCCTGATGCGCTTCATCGTCGACCGCGCCGCCGACGTCGACGCCGGCCAGCTCGACGTCTACCGCTCGTTCATCCGCCTCGACCCGAAGCTGCTGCGCCAGCACGGCATCACTACCCTGCGCTTCGAGGACGACCGCGTGGTCCGCGACCCCGAGCTCCTAGGCGAAATCGTCAGCAGCGTCGAGCAGACGCTCGGCGTGCGTTGCCCGCCGGACGTCTTCGTCTGACGGCACCCTCAGGCGGTGACGGCCGACGGCTGCTCGACCTCGTCGACGTCGGTGGCCTCCTCCATGCCAGCGCTCATGATCTCGATTCGGCGATCGAGCACCTCCTCGAGGAGCTGTCGACGACGCATGCCGCCCCAGGTCTCGAGCTCGGGGTCGGCCTTGGTGCTGACCGTCACCACCACCCGCTTCTTGCGGATGGCCACCGCCAGCTCGATGACATTCTGATAGTGGCTGCGATCGAGGCCGTCGGCGACGCGCAGCAGTCCAGCCAGCTTGCGCACCCGCAGCTGGTCGGCGAGCGTCAGGCCGACGAAGCGGCGGTGCGAGGCGCGGGGCGGCACACCACGGTGGTAGCGGGCAACCAACGCCATGATCGTCACCTCGACCGGGGCGAATCCCGCGAGGTCGGCGTGGCGGATCAGGTAGAGAGAGTGCTTGTGGTGGGCACGGTGGCTGACGTGGTGGCCGACGTCGTGCAGCAGGGCGGCGTACTCGAGCAGCTCACGGTCGGCCTCCTCCAGGCCGTGCAGCCCGCGCAAGGCATCGAACAGGCGTAGCGCCAAGCGAGCGACCTGCTCGCTGTGGCCCTGGTGCCAGTCGTAGCGTCGGGCGAGCTGGTGCACGGCTCGCCGGCGAGGGTCAGGGTAGGCGGCGAGCAACCCGAGCTCTGGCGCTTGGCCGCGCAGGTGGCGGAGCAGGATACCTTCGCGCAACCCGTGGCGCGACAGGCGTAGGCGCGGGATGCCGGTGCGCCGGAGGAGGGCGTCGAGCAGCGCGAGGCCCGGCACGATGTAGTCGACTCGCTTGTAGTCGAGGCCCGGCACGCCCAGGCGCTCGGCGCGGTCGCTGCCGGCGAGGTCGGTCCACAGCGCACGTACATCGGCGGCGGCAAAGGCATACCCATTGCTCACCTCCTCGCCGCGGCGGGCGGCCACCATCGCCGCCACGGCCTCGACGGTGCCCGAGGTGCCGATCAGCTCCCGCACGCCACCCTCGGCGGCCACGGCCCGCACGGTATCCGCGAGCTCGCGCTCGAGGAAGGCCTCGAGTCGCCGGGCCTCGACCTCCGACAGCCGGTCGCCCCGCTGGAACCCAGCCGCCAAGCGAGCCACGCCGAGCTTGCGGCTGGCCAGCCAACGCACGCGCTCGCGGTCGAGGATGATCAGCTCGACGCTGCCACCGCCGACATCAATGACCAGGCTGGGGTCGGCGCCGAGCGCCATGCCGTGCTGCACAGCCTGCGCGACGAGCTCGGCCTCCATCTCGCCGGAGATCGCCAGGGCGCTGATACCGAGCTCGTCGTGGGCGCGCTGCAACAGCTCGCCGCCGTTGTCAGCCTCGCGGATGGCGCTCGTGGCGTAGGCCAGGATGCTCTCGACGCCCTGGTGCACGCAGAGCAGCTTGAGCCGGGAGAGCGCCGCCATCGCGCGGGCGAAGGCCGCGTCGTCCAGATGGTGGTCGAGGCCGTCGCGGCCGAGACCGACCATCTCCTTGAGCCGATCGACGACCCGAAAGCTGCCGTCGGGGAGCAGATCGGCAACCAGCAGGTGAAACGAGTTGGTGCCGAGGTCGAGCGCGGCGACGCGCTGCCGCGTCGTGGGTACTGCACCGGGTCCTGCAGAGGCTGAGCGACGCATGGCCCCGAGGGTAACCGTCGCCGACGCCGACCCAGCGACGCCCGCGTGACGATCGCGCGACGGCGCCTGACGGCCAGCGCGGCGGCTGTCACATCGAGTTGCTATGTTTGACCAACCATGCCGAAGCCTGGCGCCTCTCACCAGCGACTCGCCGGCCTGCTGTCGCCCGCGGATCGTGAGCTTCTGGGCGGCCTTGCCCGGCGTCACGACCGGGTCGGACGATGGGCGACCGCGCTCCTGGCCCTCGGCGACGGGCTCACGCAGACGGCCGCCGCCGAGCGCGCCGGTCTCTCGGAGCGGCAGGTGCGGGCGTGGCAGCACGCCTGGACGGTCCGCGGGCCGGCGATCTTCCCACCTGCCGCGGTCGCCGGTGCCCTGGCCGACGCCCCGGGAGGACGCGCGGTCGAGCCCGCCGCGGCGACGCCGACCGGCGCCGCAGAGCCCGCACCGAAGGCCGCAAAGCGGCGCCGCGCCAAGGCCCAGTCCGACCCCGACCGCCTGACGCCGGACGACACCGTCGCGACAGCGGCCCGCAAGGCCATCCGCCGCCACTTCGACCGTCTGCGGACGTACGAGGACGGCACGAGGAGCGGCGAGGACCCCGAAGATCTCCACCAGATGAGGGTAAGCACGCGTCGCATGCGGGCCACCCTCGACGTCTGCGCTCCGGCCCTCGACGCGGCGGCCGTTCGCCCGTTTGCCAAGGACCTGCGTCGCCTCGCGCGCCGGCTCGGCGCCGTCCGCGACCTCGACGTCTTCGGCGAACACAACGCGACCTACCTGGCAAGCCTGCCCGCCGCGGAGGCGCCCGAGCTCGAGCCGCTGCTCGCCGCCTGGCGCGAACGCCGCGCGGCCGCTCGCGACCGCCTCCTCGGTCTGATGGAGGGTGACCGCTACCGGCGCCTCGAGCACGCCCTCGCCGCCTACGTCGAGGACGACGCGGCGGGCGAGCCGGCGCCCTTTGGCAAGGCGCACGAGCCACGGCCGCGTCTACTGCGTCACCTCGTTCCCGCCTTCATCTACGGCCGCCTCGCCGCTGTGCGTGCCTACGAGCCGTGGCTGCCGCCGGTGACGACGATCGAGGCGACACCTCTCGACCGCTACCACGCGCTGCGCATCGCCACCAAGCGGCTGCGCTACGCCCTCGAGGTGTTTGCCGACGTCCTCGGGCCGGCCGCCGGCGAGGCTCTCGCCGCGCTCAAGCGGCTTCAGGAACACCTCGGCGAGCTCCAGGACGCCGTCGTCGCCTGTCACCTGCTGCGTGACTTCCTGGTGTGGGGCACCTGGGACACCCACCCCGACCGCATCCCTCTGCTGCCCATCCTGGCCCCCGCGATCACCGCCTATCTCGCCACCCGGCAGCGCGATCTCGAGCGTCTGATCGCTGGCTTTCCGAGCGCTTGGGCCGCCGTGGCGAGCGCCGAGCTGCGCCACCACCTGCGCACGGCGGTCGACTTCCTCGAGGACCACCCATGAAACGTCTGCTCCTGTTGCGGCACGCCAAGGCCGAGCCCCACCAGCCGCCGGGCAGCCCGCTCGCCGACCACGACCGACCCCTGGCCAGCCGCGGCCGTCGCGAGGCCAAGACCATGGGTCGCCTGCTCAGCCTCTGCGGCCAGGCCCCGGCGCTGATCGCCAGCTCGGGCGCCCGGCGCTGCCGTGAGACGGTCGAGCTGGCGGCCAAGGCGGGCAAGTGGAAGGCCGCCGTTCGCGTCGAAGACGCGCTCTATGGCGGTAGCCCAGCCGCCTACCTCGCGGTCGCGAGGGAGGCCCTCGACGAGCACGGCGTCCTGCTCATCTGCGGCCATGAGCCCACGCTCTCCGAGCTCGCGACGCAGCTCGCCGGCGGCGGCACGGTTCGCGTCCCACCCGGCACGGTGATCGCCCTCGACTTCGCGGTTGACCGCTGGCGCGAGGTGGCCCTCGGCGGCGGCGAGCTCGCGTTCCTGCTACCGCCGCGGCTGTTCACCGAGGGCAAGTTCGAGTTCGTCGGCGACTGATCGAGTCAGGGTCGACGTCAGCCGTCCACCACGGTCAGCTCCACCTGGCAGTCGAAGGCCTCGGCAAGCAGCGGTATCTCCCGCTCGGCGGCCCACAGCTCGACCGCTGGGTCCTCGTGGGCGGCGAGCCGGATGCGCGCCCGGCGGCCGAGGAGGTCAACGTCGAGGCTCTCGACGCGCCCGGCGTGTGAGCGTTCCAGGCACTCGGCGAGCCGTAGGCAGGCGACCAGGCGGCGCAGCAGCTTGTTGTCGCCGGGGCCGAGCATCGGCCGTAGCAGACCCGGCCGCGGCGTGCCCTTGCGGTGGTAGCGCACGAGCAGGGACAGCAGCGCCTGCTCGCGATGGCTGAAGCCCGGCAGCGACCAGGTCTCGAGCAAGTAGGCGCCGTGCCGATGGTGCTCGTGGTACTCGACCGCCATGCCGATGTCGTGAAGGATGGCGGCGGCGTCGAGCAGGGCCGCCTCGGGCGGCCCGAGGCCGTGGCGCGGCGCGAAGCCGTCGAACACCTGCCGCGCGAGACGGCGGACCCGGGCGGTGTGCTCGCGCGGCTGCGGGTAGTGGCGAAAGAGGTTGTCGACCGAGAAGTGGCGCGGGTCGGCCAACAGGTGCGGCGCCGGCAGGAAGGCGCGGTAGAAGGCGCCGTCGCGCAAGCCCTGGCCGGAGATCTGGATCTGATCACGTCCGCTCGCGCGCAGCAGGGCGCGGAACACCAGGGCGGCGGCCAGGATGACGTCAGCGCGGTCGGGCTTGATGCCACGCACCCGTGCCCGTCGCCGTGCCGTCAGTTTGAGCAGGCGAGCGACCAGAGCCTCGAGGTCGGCGCGCCGCAGGACGAAACCGTGCAACACGTCGAGCGGGTGGAGCTGCTGCTTCTGGATCACGCGGGCGAGATTGCGCAGCGAGCCGCCGATCCCCACCAACGGGTGCGGGTCCCGGCGAATCGACGCCGTCACCCGGGCCAGCTGCTCCTCCACTCTCGCCTCGAGCGCGGCCACCTCGGCCGGGCGGGGTGGGTCCGTCTTCAAGAACTGTTCGGTGAGACGCACGGCGCCCAGGGGATACGCCTCGCCACCCACGAACTGCCGTTCTGCCATCCGCGACACCTGAGCGCTGCCGCCGCCGAGGTCGACCACCCAGGCGTCGGCGAGGTCGCAGCTATTGGCCACCGCCAGCACGCCGAGCGCCGCTTCCTCGTCGCCGGTCAGCACCCGCGCGTCGAGGCCGAGGGTCGCCACCTCGCGAAGGAACGCCGGGCCGTTGGCGGCGTCGCGGACGGCGCTCGTCGCCAGCACCTCGACGCGGTCGAGCCGACTGGCACGGGCGTAGTCCTCGTAGAGGCGCAGCGCCGCGAGCGTCCGCTCGACGGCCTTCCGGGTGAGGGCGCCGGTGCCCGCCAGCCCCTCGCCGAGGCGCACCGGCTCGCGGATCTCGTCGACCTGGCGGAACCACAGCCCGGGCTCATAGGCAAAGACCACCAGGCGGGAGGTATTCGAGCCGAGGTCGACGATCCCCAGGGTGCTGGCGCCCGACGGCAGCCCCAGCGGGTCGACGCGCGAGTCGGCCGCCCGGCGGCGGGGTTGGGCAGCAGCCATCGTCACAGGTTACCGCGGCGATCGTCGCCGCGCATCGGCAGCTCGATACCGCCCCTACGAGATCCGTTGGAGGCGCTGCGCGGCGCCCGCCATGAGCTCGGCCTGGCTGTTGCGCGGACGCTCGCCGGCGCCTGGCGCCACCCGAACGTAGCTACCGTCCGTGCGCAGCTCCCAGGCCTTCTGGTTGTCGGCTAGCTGGCACTGGAGGATCGCCTCGAGCTCGGCGGCGAGCTCGGGGTCCTCGACCGGCACGATCGCCTCGACGCGATAGCCGAGGTTGCGCGCCATCCAGTCGGCGGAACCGATGAAGCACTCGGGCTCGCCGGCGTTGCCGAACGAGAAGATGCGGGCATGCTCGAGGAAACGGCCGACGATCGAGCGCACACGAAGCGTCTCCGACAGGCCACTGATCCCCGGTCGCAGGCGGCAGATGCCGCGCACGACGAGGTCGATCTGGACGCCGGCTGCGGACGCCGCGTAGAGCGCGCGGGCGATCGCGGCGTCCTCGAGGCTGTTCATCTTGGCGACGATGCGGCCGCCGCGGCCGGCGCGCTGGTGCTCGACCTCGCGGGCGATCAGAGCCAGGAAACGGTCGCGCATGTTGACCGGCGCCACCAGCAGCTTCTCGAAACGCGGGTCATGCACGTAGCCGGTGAGCATGTTGAACAGCTGAATGACGTCGGCGCCGATCAACGGCGCGCAGGTGAAGAGCCCGAGGTCGGTGTAGAGGTTGGCGGTGTCGCCGTTGTAGTTGCCGGTGCCAATGTGGCAGTAGGTGCGTAAACCGTCCTTCTCTTCGCGCACCACCAGGGCGACCTTGGCGTGGGTCTTCAAGCCGACGATGCCGTAGGCGACGTGCGCCCCGGCCTCTTCGAGCGCCGACGCCCACTCGATGTTGTTGGCCTCGTCGAAACGCGCCTTGAGCTCGATCGTCACCGCCACCTGTTTGCCGCTGTCCGCCGCGCGCACCAGCGCCTTGGCGATCGCCGAGTCGGTCGACGTGCGGTAGAGCGTCTGCTTGATCGCCAACACCTGCGGGTCGGCCGCCGCGCGCTCGATGAAGTGCTGCACGCTGGTGGTGAACGAGTGGTAGGGATGGTGAACCAGCAGGTCGCCGGCGGCGATGACGCCGAAGATGTCGAGCGGCTCGTCGCCATGCGGCTGGAGACGCGGGTGAATAAGCGGCTGCCAGGCCTTCTCCTTGAGCTCGGGCAGGGGCAGGGCCGCCAGCTGGAAGAGGTCGCGGAAGCCGAGCGGACCCTCCACCTCGTGCAGGTCCTCGCGGGTGATGACGAGCTCCTGGCAGAGCAGGTCGCGCATCCAGTCCGGCATCTCCGGCACCACCACCAGACGGACGACGGTGGCGAAGCGGCGCTCGCGGAGCTCCTCCTGGATCTGCTCGAGCAGGTCGTCGGCCCGCTCCTCGTCGCGGGTCACGTCGGCGTTCCTGGTGACGCGGAAGGAGTGCCACTCGAGCACCTCCATGCCGGGGAACAGCCGCTCCAGGTGGAGGCCAATCACCTCCTCCACCGCCAGGAAGCGGAAGCCGTCGGAGATCTGCACGAAGCGCGGGCTCTTCGGCACCTTGACGCGGGCGAAGCGCACCTCGCCGGTAGCGGGATGGCGCACCGCCACGGCCAGCGAGATCGACAAGTTGGATATGAACGGAAACGGGTGTGCCGGGTCAACGGCGAGCGGGGTGAGGATCGGAAACAGCTTGTTGTCGAAGTAGTAGGCGAGGAAGTTGCGGTCGTGGGGCGTCAGGTCGGCGAGGCGCAAGATCGCGACGCCCTTGGCGGCCAAGGCGGGAACCAGCTCCTCGCTGAAGATGCGACGCTGCTCGGCGAGCATCGGCCGCACCGCGGCGTTGATCTCCTGCAGCTGCTGCAGCGGCGTCCGGCCATCGGGCGTCAACTGGCTGACGTGCGACGCCAGCTGCTCCTTCAAGCCGCCAATCCGCTTCATGAAGAACTCGTCGAGGTTGCTGCCGAAGATGGCCAGAAACTTCAGACGCTCGAGCAGTGGGTTGCCCGGCTCCTTGGCCTCCGCCAACACGCGACGGTTGAACTCGAGCCACGACAGCTCGCGATTGAGGATCAGCTCGGGCGCCCGCAGGTCGGGCTCGCTCTGGCTCGGTCGCGCCACGCGCGCGGCGCGGGCGGCCGCCCGCCGGCGGGTCGCCGGCTGTGGCGTGTCGTCGTCGGGGTCGAGAAGGGACTGCGGCTCGGACATCGAGATTCCTCGGAGCGACGGTTTCGGAACGCGTCTCCGGCCATGGTAAGCCCCGTCCCGCCGGGCGTCCAGCTTCGTCACCGAGCTGTCACCTGCGGAGGGCTCAGAAGCTATGGACGCCCGGAATGAACAAGGGCTCAGCGTGGTGCCCGGTCGGCCCCTTGCCGCCGACGCCAGCTCGTACGGCCGGTGAGGGTGCTGCCGCCGCAGGCTCGTCGACGTCGCCAGGCTGCCAGAGCTCGGCGGCGAAACGCTGCCAGCCGTCGGCGTACTCGGCGGCCCCGGCGAGCGCTCGCTCGGCGAGCTCCTGGCGTAGGCGCGCGTCGCCAGCGAGCTGGGTCATCGCAGTCGCCAAGGCGCCGGGGCGCTGGACGTCGACCACCAGACCGCCGCCGGTGCGACCGACGATCTCCTGCGGCCCACCGTAGCCCGAGACGATCGCCGGCAGGCCCGACGCCTGCGCCTCGAGCACGACGTTACCGAAGGTGTCGGTGGTGCTCGGGAAGACGAACACGTCGGCGCTGGCGTAGGCTGCCGCAAGCTCCTCGCCCGCCAGCGCCCCGCTGAAACAGACGTGACGGCTCCGATGCTCGCGCTCGAGGCGCTTGCGCTCGGGGCCGTCGCCGACCACCGCCAGCCCGGCGTCATGGCCGACGGCGCGGAGCGCTTCGCGCGTCTCGGCGAAGGCGTCGAACAGCGCGTCGAGGCCCTTCTCCGCCGACAGGCGGCCGACATAGGCGAACACCAACTTGCCACGCAGGCCGCGACGGTGCCAGAAGTCGGCGTCGCGATGGCGCGGCGAGAAGCGCTCGCCGTCGACCCCGCGCGGCATCGGCCACAAGCGTGAGGCATCCAGGCCACGTGCGGCCAGCCGGGTCCGGTAGGCCTCGCTGGGCACGAACACCCGGTCGAGCTGGCCGAAGAACCAGGTCATGTACCGCCAGGTCAGGCCCTCGAGCGTCTCGCTTTCGGTGCGGTGCCGCACGTAGAGCGGAAAGTCGGTGTGGTAGATGCCGGTAGTGCGAATCCGCAGGAGCTTGGCGGCAGCCAGGGCCGCAAGCCCGAGCGGCCCGGGCGTGCTGATCACCAGCTCCGCCACCTGTTCGCGCTCGCACCAGGCGATCACCTCGAGAACCGGCGGAAAGGTCAGCTTCTGCTCTTCGTACTCGGGCAGTCGGAAGCGGCCGACCGGGCTGAAGTTCACGACCTCGATCCCGAAATCCGCCGGCTCGAGATCCGACGCCGTCTCGCGACAGGTGAGGATGCTGAGCTCGCGGCCCGTCGACCGCGCCGCGGCAGCGACCGCGCGGACGGTCGTGGAGACGCCGTTGAGGTCGCCCAGGGTGTCGGTGACCCAGGCCCGTCGATGGCCGCGCTGCGCCAGGTGACGCGCCCGAGGGAAACGCGCCGCGACCGCGTCGAGCAGTCGTTCGTCCTGATGTTGGGTGTGGAAGGCAGCCAGGTACGGGGCGACGCAGAGCGCTACCGGTCCCAGCGCCGCCAAGCTCTGCACGCTCTCGGCCAGGCGCCCGCGTCGCAGCTGCTTCGACAGCTTCTTCACCACGTTGTAGCCGAGCTCATGAGACAGCTCGCTCGCCTCCGCGAAGACGCGTTCCTCGTGGGCCGGCGACGGCCCGTCGGGGGAGCTCGCCGTCTCTTGCTCGAGGGCCATCAGCTTCCCGAGGCCGGAGAGGAGGGCACGATCTGTCTTGCCCGACTTCCCGGCCCGCGTGGGCAACAGGAGCGAGAGGGTGTCGCGAACCCGGGCCAGCGGGCCGCCCGGCGGCAGCACCTCCGCCCCGGGCTCCGGGCGCATGAAGCGCGCCAGGAGGTCCGCCACCAGGTCGCCCCGGCCGCCGCCAAGAAGCATGCGCTGGCCGTAGAAGGCGTGGGTGATGCGATAGAAGCTGTGCGCCAGCTTGAGGCTCGAGCCGTGGCTGCCAGCCGGGACATGGGTGCCAGCTCGCAAGTGAGCGAGAAACTCCGGCACCGTCGTCGCCTTGGGCGTCTCGGTCCAGGCGCCCCCCAGGTAGAGGCCCGAGTGGTCATCGCTGCCGGCGGTGAAGAGCTTCCGCCAGGGCTCGGCGTCACGGGCGTCGAGGCGGTGACGCGCCGCAAGCTCGCCCATCAGCTCGGCGTCGAGGCCACCGAAGATCGTCTCGACCAGGGCGCTGGCCCGTGGGTCCCTGGCGCCGTTGATGGCCTCGAAGCGCTTGAACAGGACGAGCAGCTTTTCGACGTGGGCGACGCTCAGACGGTCGTTGACCGCGAACAGCGGATGCGCCACGGAGTAGAGGATGCCGTGGTCGTACAGGTAGTCGCGAAATTCGTAGATGTTGGTCCGCACCCGCTGGATGTCGACGAACTGCGCCTCGTCGATGCCGAACACGAGGCAGTGAACCTTGCAGCCGTCCTCAGGAAAGTAGGTCGTCACCTCGTTCGACACGAAGGCGCCAGGCAGGTGGGCGATCTCCAGGGCTCCCCGGATCTCGTTGTGGTCGGAGATGGTGACGAAGTCCATCCCGCGCTGGCGGCACGTCCGGTAGAGGGTCAGGGGGTCGGTGTAGCTCTCGGCGGCGCCGAGCCGACGCAGGAGCCACTCGCTGGGGCGGTCGGAATACCGGGTGTGGCAGTGCAGGTCGCAACGAGCGGCGATCGACGACATGGCGCGGCACCTCTTCTGGGCTCCGGAGCAGGACGTGGCCCGCTCCGGAGACGACAGTAGTCGCCTCGGGTGACGTCGCGATGGCGCTCCCTGGCCAGCCTGGTGACGTCTTCATGCGGCCTTCGCGAGCGACGTAAGTCATCGCCGTTACAAGGATTTAGCGAGATTGTCACAGGACATTCACAGGCCCTGTGGAAAACCGGTTGCGAGGCAAGTCTCGGCGGAGCTCGGGGCGGCTCGCAAGCATGGCCAGGAAGTTGTTTGTTTACTGAGCCTTAGGAAACATGCACAGCTGGCTATGCAAACTGCTGACGGGCCCGGCAGGGCAGTGATCCGGAGCCGTTTCCCACGTCTTTTTCCACAAGCTTTTCCGCCCCGGGGGAGGAAAGCCGTTGTAACCTGCCCGGCGATGGCCAACGAACGCGTCCTCATCGTCGAAGACGAGCCCGACATCTCCGACGTCCTGCGCTACAACCTGGTCAAGGACGGCTTCCTGGTGCAGGTCGAGGGCCGTGGCGACACCGCCCTCGAGCTGATCCGCGCCCAGCCGCCCGACCTGATCATTCTCGACCTCATGCTGCCCGGCATGGACGGGCTCGAGGTCACGCGCATGCTGAAGCGTGACCCGACGCTCGCCCGCCTGCCGATCCTGTTGCTCACCGCCAGGAGCGAGGAGGTCGACCGCATCGTCGGCCTCGAGCTCGGCGCCGACGACTACATCACCAAGCCGTTCAGCCCACGCGAAGTGGTGCTGCGGGTTCGCGCCGTGCTGCGGCGTGGGCGCGACGAGGCGCCAGTGGAGGAGGTGGTCGAGCTCGGCAGCCTGCGCCTCGATCTCGCCGGGCACCGGCTGACGGTGGCCGGCCGCGAGGTACCGCTCACCGCTACCGAATTCCGCCTGCTGCAGGTGCTGATGGAGCGCCGTGGGCGGGTCCAGTCGCGGACCAAGCTGCTGGCTGACGCCTGGGGCTACGCCGAGAATGTCGACAGCCGCACCGTCGACACCCACGTGCGTCGCCTGCGCAGGAAGCTTGGACCGGCCGCCGACCAGATCGAGACGGTCATCGGCGTCGGCTACCGCATGCACGTCTGACCGGCGAGCGCCGCCTGCGCCGCCACCTGACGCGTTCTCCCTTGCGATCTTCGACCCGTCTCCTCCTGCTCGCCTTGGTGCCAGCGGTCGGCGCCCTGGCCGTCGCCAGCACCCTCGCCTGGCTGTTTCTGCCGCGGCTCGTCGAACGCGCCGCCGGTGAGCCGCTGATCGCCAGCGCGCGCCTCCTCGCCCGTCAGGAGCTGGCGCCCTTGACCGCCGTCGCCGATCTCCGCCAGCGCGGCGAGCAGCTGGCCGAGGCCCGGGCGCTGCGCATCACCGTCATCGCCGCGGACGGCACGGTGCTGCTCGACAGCAACGTCGCCGAGGCGGCGCTTTCGGCGCTCGAGAACCACCGCTCGCGGCCGGAGGTGAGCGCCGCGTTCGACCGCGGCGAGGGCATCGCCGTGCGGCGCAGTGCGACCACCGGGCAGGAGTACGTCTACGGCGCCGTCAGCTATCGCGACGCCGGCGGCGAGCTCCGCGTGCTGCGGCTCGCCGAGCCGCTCGAGCAGCTGGCCGCCTTCCGTCGCCGGCTCTTCTCGAGCGTCGCCACCGCGGCGCTGATCGCCCTCGGCGCGCTGCTGCTGCTCTCGGGCTGGCTGTCACGCCGGCTGTTCGACCCGTTGAGCGAGCTCGGCGACGGCGCCACTCGGCTCGCCAGCGGCGACTTCGCCCATCGCCTGGCGGTGCCAACGGAAGAGGCGCTCGCCTCCCTGGCGCTCGACCTCAACCGGTTGGGCTCGACGGTGCAGGACCAGATCGCGGCGGTCGCCGCCGAGCGCGACCACCTGCGCGAGATCCTCGCCTCGATGGCCGAGGGCGTGCTGGTCACCGATCATCGCGGCCGCACCCAACTGACCAACCCGGCCTTCGCGCGCATGTTCGGCCTGCGCGGGGAAACGGCACAGAAGAGCGTCCTCGAGCTCGCTCGTCTGCCAGTCCTCGCGGACCTGGTCGCCAGCACACTCCGCGACGGACAGCCGGCCACCGGCGAGCTCGAGCTGCCCGACCCCGGGCGCCGCAACTTGGCGCTCGCCGCAGCTCCGCTGACCGGGGGCACCGGCGCCGTGGTGGTGGTCACCGACGTCACCGCCAGCACCCGCATCGCCGAGATGCGTCGCGACTTCGTGGCCAACGTCTCCCACGAGCTCAAGACCCCGCTGGCGGCGATCCGTGGCTACGCCGAGACGCTGGCCGACGGCGCCCTCGAGGACGGCGAGCACGCGCACCGCTTCGTCGCCCGCATCCTCGACCAGTGTCAACGCCTGCAGGCTCTCCTCGAGGACCTCCTCACCCTGTCCCGGCTCGAAACCACCGACCGCGCCCACGAGGGCGAGCCAGTGGACCTCAACGAGCTGGCACGCGACGCCGTCGAGACCGTCCTGCCCCAGGCGCAGGCGCGCGCGGTGACGGTGACCTGGCGCGGTGCCGACCTGCCGCCGCTGACCGGCGACGCCGAGGGTCTCGAGCGCCTGCTGGTCAACCTGGTCGACAACGCCGTCAAGTACAACCGGCGCGGCGGTGAAGTACACCTGACCCTCGAACGCGAGGCCAATGACGTGGTGATCGCCGTCCGCGACACCGGCATCGGCATCCCGCCATCGGCCCTGCCGCGGATCTTCGAGCGCTTCTACCGCGTCGACAAGGGGAGGTCTCGCGAGGAGGGTGGCACCGGGCTAGGACTCGCCATCGTCAAGCACGCCGCGCAAGCGCATGGCGGCCGGGTCGAGGTGGCAAGCGACCCCGGCGTCGGCTCGACCTTCAAGGTCATCCTGCCGCTGGGCCAAACCTGGCCCGGCTGACGCAGTTCATTTGATCGTGCGCTCAGCGCACGGGCCCGCTGCCAGCCGCAACTGACGGCCGTGTCGCACGGCTGTCACAGGGGCGACGCAGCTTCGCTCGCCCGCCTCTCTATCCTCACCCCGTCTCGCTTCGCGGCCGTTCGCGTCGCGATCCGCCCCGACGCGGCTCGCAGTGCGCGTTAGGCTAGATCTGCGAGGCGAGGGCGCCGAGATTCGCAAGCGCCAAGTGGGTTTCGTGGACTACCTCTCAAACGGAAGGAGCTGTGGAATGCGCAAATTCGTACTCCTGATCGCCGGGTTCTGTGCCCTGGCGACGACCCTCGCGGTGCCGCAGGTGGCCACCGCCCAGGTGCAGGGCTTGTTTTTCCAGGAGGTCGAGAAGGACGGCCGGGTATACGTGTTCAACACCCCCGAGCGCCTGAAGTCATGGACCGCGAGTGGCGACATCGGCACCTCCGTGACCCTCGTCGGCCAGGCCGAGGGTGGCAAGACCCTCGTCGCCGAGAACGAGATCGCGGCCGACCTGTATTTCTTCAAGCACAACCTGCCCGGCTATGACCGGCCGACCCCGAAGCCCTACGACCCGGGGTTCAAAGTGAGCTGGAAGGACGGCAAGACCACCATCGAGTCGAAGAGCGCGTCCCTCGCTCTGAGCAACCGCTTGCAGGTCAGGTACACCTATGCCGACCCCGAGGTCGGTGATGGCAAGGGGTCCTTCCGCATCCGCCGCGCCAAGACCAAGTTCGAGGGCTGGGTCTACAACAAGAACCTTACCTACGAGCTCCAGCTCAACTGGCCGGACGCCGCCAACCCGCTCGAGGATGCGAACATCAACTACGACCTCGCCGAGGGCAAGAAGACCTTCCAGCTCAAGTTCGGCCAGTTCAAGGTCCCGTTCGGCCGCCAGGAGCTGACCTCGTCCGGCAGCCAGCAGTTCGTCGACCGCTCCGCGGTTTCGGGCGAGTTCGCGAAGGGACGGGACATCGGTGTTCAGATCTGGGGGCAGCCAATGGGTGGCAAGCTGGATTGGCGATTGGGCTTGTTCAACGGCAACGGCCGCACCGTGTCGGCAAATGACAACGACAAGTACCAGTTCGACGCCCGGCTCACCTGGCAGCCCTTCGGTGACGTCAAGTACTCCGAAGGCGACTTCGAGTCGACCGAGCACCTGCTCTTCGCGCTCGCTGGCCAGTACGAGTCCAACGACAAGCACGGCGCCACCACCGGCGTCGACGAGTCCCGGGATACGGTCGGTGCCGACTTGGTGCTCAAGTTCAAGGGGCTGTCGTTCTTCGTCGAGTATTTCGACGCCGACATCGACCTCGAGACGGGGGCGGACTTCTCGCGGGACGGCTTCAACGCCCAGTTGGGCTACTTCGTCGTCCCGAAGAAGCTCGAGATCTCGGCCCGTTACGCGCAGCTGGACCCGTCCGACCTTCGCGACAGCGACGACAGGACGGAAACCGGCATCGCCCTCGGCTACTTCTGGAACAAGCACCCCTACAAGCTCCAGCTCGACTATCGCCAGATCGAGGACGACGCCAAGGGCACCAAGGACAACGAGCTGCGGCTGCAGTACCAGCTGATCTTCTAGACCCTCCTCGGTTCCCTTGAGTCTCGGGAGAGACCCTGGTGCCTCGGGTCTCTCCCTCTTTTTTTCGCACTTCGTCTAGATTGCTGCGGGTCTGAATCACCCGCGAAACGAGGGCCGACATGGAAAGACATCTCGACTACTACCTCGAAGGCATCCGCCAGGACATCCTCCGGATGGGCGGTCTGGTCGAGGGGATGATCAGCGGCGCCACCGAGGCCCTGCTCGAGCGCGACTCGCCGCACGCCGAGGTGGTCATCGCCTCCGATCGCGACGTCGACAAGCTCGAGAAGCAGCTCGACGAGGCCTGCTACGGCGTGCTCGCGCGCATGCAACCGACCGCCATTGACCTGCGCTTCGTCGTCGCGGTGACCAAGATCGCCAACGACCTCGAGCGCATGGGCGACTCCGCGGTCAACATCGCGCAGGCGGTGTTGATCCTGAACCAGGAGCCACAGCTCAAGCCCTACATCGACCTGCCGCGCCTGTCGCAGATCGTGCAGAGCATGGTGCGCGACTCCCTCGACAGCTTCGTGCACCGCAACTCCCAGCTCGCCCTCGACGTCTGCCGTCGCGATGACCAGGTGGACGGTCTCTACAAGCAGCTCTTCCGCGAGCTGTTGACCTACATGATCGAAGACCCGCGCAACGTCACCCGGGCGCTGCACCTGCTGTTGATCTCGCGCAACTTCGAGCGCATCGCCGACCACGCCACCAACGTCGGCGAGGACGTCATCTACTTCGTCGAGGGCCGCGACATCCGTCATGGCGCCGGCGAGACCATCGCGGGCAGGCCCGCCGGCCCCTGAGGCTTCCTCGAGACGGCGGCCGTGTCGGCTGGCGGGCGCTACGGACCAGCGCAGGTGCCCGTCTCCGCGGTCTCCGCCGGTGATCGCCGGGTCGTCGCGTCCAGCAGCGGCGACTTGATCGGCGGGCCTCTGGGACACCAACGGCGCCCCCACCAACCAGCGGCCGCTGACGGCCTCGAATCCGCAGACCTCTCGACCCGGTCTCTCGCGGTTCCCTGAGCCGGGCCCCGCGCGTCGCGGACCCGCCGAGAGGCGCGGCAACAGGCGGACCGAACCTCGCCTGCCGGTCGCCCGCCGGGGGCAGATCGCTCGCCACGCTCAATCCGCCATGACTTCCTCGGGCAGGTGCCAGTTTCGACGCGTCGCCTGCGCGTTCTCCAGTAGCGACTCGCTGCCGCCGCCCGCTCGTGTCGAGGTCATGGCCGTGCGAGTGGCCGTCCGACTCGGAGAGGTAAGCTCATGACGTCATCCACCCGCCCCGAATCAGCAGCGTCTTCGCTTCGATCCCTCTCCGGCTCGGCAGTGGCCTGCCTGGGCGCGGTGTTCGCCCTCACCCCGGCAGCCATGGCGGACCCGGTCACGGTGATCAGCCGCTCCGCCGATCAAGCGGGCACAGCAAACGCCGCCAGCCAAGGCCTCTCCTGGGATCTGAACGGTCGCTTCGCGATCTTCTCGAGCGCCGCCTCCAACCTGGTGAGCGGTCAGAACACGGTCGGCGGCGCCGGGATCTTCAACCTGTTCCTCTACGACCGGCTGAGCGGCACGACCAAGCTGGTCAACCACGTCCCCGGCAGCCCGACGATCGGCGCGAGCTCCGGTGCCGTGAGCCCCGCCATCAGCGCCGACGGCAACTGGGTGGTCTATGGCTCGCTGGCGACGAATCTGGTCGGCGGGCAGGTCGACAGTAACGCCGCACAGGACGTTTTCCTCTGGGACCGACTGGCCGACACGACCCTGTTGGTGACGCATGCCGCAGGGTCGGCGGTCACGGCCGCAGCTGGGATCTCGACCTCAGCGTTGCAGGGGCTCTCGTCCGACGGCGGCTATGTCACGTTTCACAGCACTGCCTCCAACCTGGTTGCGGGTCAGCTCTCCAACGGGTTTGCCCAGATCTTTCAGTTCGATCGAGTCTCCGGGCTCAGCGTGATGGTGAGTCATACGGCCGGCACCGTCGGCACGGCTGGAAACGCGCCCTCCGAGTCCCCCTCGATCTCGGCCGACGGTCGCTGGGTCGTCTTCGCATCCAGGGCCATCAGCCTGGTCGCGGGGCTCTCGGACTTCAACGGGAACAGCTTCGACGTCTTCCTCTGGGATCGCGACGCCAGCTTCAAGAGCTCCACACGACTCATCAGTCGAAAGGCAGGCTTCCCGGCGACGACCGGCGACAGCACCAGCGACAAGGCCTCGATCTCGGCCGACGGCACCGGGATTGCGTTCAACTCCTTTGCCACCGACCTCGAAGGCGTCACCAGCGACACCAACGGGCATGCCGATACCTTTCACTACGAACGCCCCACCGATTCTCTCAGGTTGGTGAGTCACAAGTTCCGCCTGTTCGGAATACCGACAGAAACGGGTGACGGGTTCGTGCTCTTTCAGCCATCCCTGAGCAATGACGGCGACACCGTCGCCTTCGTGAGCGGCTCGACCAACCACATCTTCCAGCAGGACGATCCGAACGGCCAAACCGACGTCTTCCTGTGGGACGCCGGAGGAATCACTCTGGCGAGCCATGTGCCGGGCGTCGCAAACGGGCTCAGAACAGGGGACAGCCTGTCGAGGCGGGCGATCGTCGCTGGCGACGGCAGTGGCGTTGCCTTCTCCAGCCAGGCCACGAATCTGGTCGACGGGGTGACCGATTCGATCAACACGGACGACGTATTCTTCTTTCGGCGAGACTCGGGCGTCGTGAGCCTGGTCAGCCACGGTGCCGACGAGCTCCAGGCCGCCGGCGTCGGTCCGTTCGGTTCCAGTCCGGATTCCGTCGCGCTCGACGGCAAGCTCGTCGGCTTCAGCAGCGACTCCAGCCTCATCACCGCCGGCGACAGCAACGGCGTCTCAGACGTCTTCTTCCACGCGCCGGGTAACCAGCTCTTCACCGACGGCTTCGAGTCTGGCGGGCTTTCGCCCTGGTCGCTGGCCGTTCCCTGAGCGGGCGGAGCCGCGGCTCCCCAGTCGCCAGCTCGAGGCCGAGCTCGCCCCGTCCGGGGTGAGAGGGCGAGCGAGGTCGCCGCACGGTCGATCTCGCGCATCGATGCAAGTTTCGGCGCGTCCCCTGCGCGTTCCCTGGTAGCAGCAGACTGCCCTTCCCGATCAGCGGGCTGCAACCGGCTGCCCGAACCCGGAGACGCAAAAGCCATGACGCCAGCCACTCGCCAGTTTCCCCGGCCGCAGGGCTCCACCACGCGCCCCTCGGCTCGCCTGCGACGCAGCCGAACCATCGCTGTGGTGGTGACCTGCCTCGGCCCGGTGTTCGCCCTCGCCCCGGCAGCCATGGCTGACCCGGTCACCGTGATCAGTCGGTCCGCCGATCAAGCGGGCACCGCAAACGGCGCCAGCCAGGGCCTCTCCTGGGATCTGAACGGTCGCTTCGCGATCTTCTCGAGCGCGGCGTCCAACCTGGTGAGCGGTCAGAACACGGTCGGCGGTGCCGGGATCCTCAACCTGTTCCTCTACGACCGGCTCAGCGGCACGACCAAGCTGGTCAACCACGTCCCGGGCAGCCCGACGATCGGCGCGAGCTCCGGTGCCGTGAGCCCCGCCATCAGCGCCGACGGCAACTGGGTGGTCTACGGCTCGCTAGCGACGAACCTGGTCAGCGGGCAGATCGACAGCAACGCCGCACGGGACGTCTTCCTCTGGGACCGACAGACCGACACGACCCTGCTGGTCACGCATGCCGTGGGATCGGCGATCACGGCCGCCGACGCAACCTCGACTTCAGCCCAGCAGGGGCTCTCGTCCGACGGCTGCTACGTCACCTTTCATAGCACTGCATCCAACCTCGTCGCGGGTCAGACCGCCAACGCGTTTACTCAGATCTATCAGTTCGATCGAGTAACAGGGCTCAACGCGATGGTGAGCCATGCGGCCGGCGGCGGCGCCACCGCTGCAAGCGCGGCCTCCGAGAAACCCTCGATCTCCGCCGACGGTCGCTGGATCGTGTTTGCATCCAGAGCTAGCAACTTGGTCGCCGGGCTTTCGGACAGCAACGGGAGCTTCGACGTCTTCCTCTGGGATCGCGACGCCACCTTTGCGGCCTCCACTAGGCTCGTCAGCCGAAAACAGGGCCTCGCGGCGACGACCGGCAACGGTACCAGCGAGGACCCTTCGATCTCGGCCGACGGTACCGGAGTTGCGTTCAACTCCTTTGCCAGCGACCTCGAAGGCGTGACCAGCGACACCAACGAACAGGCGGATACCTTTCACTATGACCGCCCCACGGATACCGTCAGGTTGGTGAGTCACAGATTCCAACTGTTTGGCACACCGACGGAAACCGCTGACGGGTTCGTGAACGAGCCACCGTCGGTGAGCCACGACGGCGACACCGTCGCGTTCGTGAGCGGCTCGACCGACCACGTCTTCCAGCAGGACGATTCGAACGGCTTTACCGACGTCTTCCTTTGGGCCACGGGGGGAATCACCCTGGCAAGCCATGTACCCGGCGCCGTCAGCGGCCCGAGGACGACAGGAGACCAACCGTCGAAGCGGGCGATCGTCGCCGCCAACGGCAGCGGCGTCGCATTCTCCAGCCGCGCTGTGAACCTGGTCGACGGCGTGATCGACTCGATCAATACAGACGACGTGTTCTTCTTTCGGCGAGGCTCGGGCGTCGTGAGCCTGGTCAGCCATGGTCCCGACGAGCTCCAGGCAGCCGGCGCCGGCGCCTTCGGTTCCAATCCGGATTCCGTCGCGCTCGACGGCAAGATCATCGGCTTCAGCAGTTCCTCCACCCTCCTGGCCGGCGGTGACGACAACGGCGTCTTGGACGTCTTTTTCCACGCGCCGGGCAACGTGCTTTTCACTGACGGCTTGGAGTCGGGTGGGCTGTCGCCCTGGTCGCTCACCGTACCTTGAGCGGGCGGAGCCGCCGCGGCTCCCCTGTCGCCGTCGCTCTCGCACCGCAAAAGTCGCCGCCCGCCCCGGCCCAGTCATGCCGGGCAGGTTGTCATCCAACTCGAAATGGAGGAAACCCATGACGTCACCCACTCGCCTGCGAGCTCGCCACGTTCTCGCCAGCCTCGGCGTAGCATTCGCCCTCACCCCGGCGGCCATGGCCGGCCCGGTGAATCTGATCAGCGCGGCCGCCCTTCCCTTCGACGGGGCCAGCGGCGACGGTGCCAGCTCCGGAGTCACCTGGGATCAGAGCGGCCGCTTCGCAATCTTCAGGAGCACCGCACCGGACCTGGTCAACGGTCAGAACACGGGGGACGGCGACGGGCCGCCCAATCTGTTTCTCCACGACCGGCTCGTCGGCACGCGGAAGCTGGTCAACCATGTTCCCGGCAACCCGACGGCCGCGGGGGAAGCGGGAGTCTTCGCATACGGCATGAGCGCCGACGGCAAGTGGGTGGTTTACGGCTCGCTGGCCACCAATCTGGTCGACGGGCAGGTCGACATCAACAATAATGGAGATGTATTCCTCTGGAATCGAGAGTCCGACACTACGTCGTTGGTCAGTCGCGCCGCGGGCACGACGACCACCGCCGCCGATTCACTCTCGGTGCTGGGTGTCAGGGGAATCTCGGCCGATGGCCGGTACGTCAGCTTCCGCAGCCAGGCACGAAACCTGGTTTCTGGTCAGGTGGCGAATGGATTCAGCCAGTGCTTCCTGTTCGACAGACAGAGCGGGCTCACCGTGATGGTGAGCCATGCGTTCAATCTCGCCGCGCGGTCGGGGAACGGGAGCTCCACCCGGCCCTCCCTGTCGGCCGATGGGCGCTGGGTCGCGTTCTCATCGCAAGCCACCAACCTGCTCGCTGGGCTCTCGGACAGCAACGAGGGCCTCGACGTCTTCCTCTGGGACCGCGACGCGAGCTTCGAGGGCTCATCGAGGCTGGTCAGTCGACGGGAGGGCTTTCCCGCGACGACCGGCAACGCGGCCAGCGACAACCCCTCGATCTCGGCGGACGGTACCGGCCTCGCGTTCCTCTCCGGCGCTACCGACCTCGAGGGTGTCAGCGACGACTTCAATGGGCAGGCCCTCGATGCGTTTCACTACGACCGCCCTACCGACACGCTCAGGCTGGTAAGCCACGCTTTCCGGGCGTTTGGGTCGCCGCGAGAGACCGCAGATGGCATCGTGTTCCGGCCGCCGTCGATCAGCGACGATGGGGATGCGGTCGCCTTCGTGAGCAACTCGACCAACCACGTTTCCCAGCAGGTCAATGCGAGCGGTGTTTCCAACGTCTTCTTGTGGAAAAGGAGCGGCCTCGCTCGCGGGATCACTCTGGCAAGCCATGTGGCGGGCAATGCGTCGGCTTCCCACCGGACGACGGCGAACGGCTTCTCTGACTCGGGAATCATTGCCGGCGACGGCAGTGGCGTCGCCTTCTCGAGCCGCGCCACGGACCTGGTCGCCGGGGTGACCGACCTCAACGATCTCGCCTCGGACGTGTTCTTCTTTCGCCGAGACTCTGGGGCCGTGAGCCTTGTCGGCCACACTCCCGACGGTCTGGCGACCGGTCTCTTCGCTTCCACCGTGGATTCGGTCGCGCTCGGGGGCACGCTCATCGGCTTCACCACCAGCTCGAGCAACCTCGTCGTCGACGACCTCAACGCCGCCTCGGACGTCTTCTTCCACGGGAGCCCACTCCTCCTGCCATTCGTCTCGCCCCCGTCGCGCTGAACCGTGAGCCCGCCGGCGCCCAACCCGGAAAGGCAAGAACGCGCGCCGGCACCTCGCGAGGCGCGACAGCGATCTCTTCGACGAGGTGCAAGTTTCGGCGCGTCCCCTGCGCGTTCTCCGGTAGCGACACGCTGCCACCGGTCCCGCGGGTCGAGATGATCGGGCGAGCAGCTCGCGGCCCAACCCGGAGAGGCAAGAACCCATGACGTCATCCGTCTCCCCACGAACCCGATGCACCTTCGCTTCGATCACCGTGTCGTCCCTGCTCTTGAGCTGCGCCGCTCGCGTGGGCGCGCAGCCGGTGCCGCTGGGCGGCGAGATCCTGGTGAACACCTTCACGACCGGCTCACAGAACACCGCCAGAGTCGGAATGGCGGATGACGGAGCGCTCGTCGTGACCTGGACGAGCTTCGGGGAGGACGATGAGGGGGAGCCGCAGCCTGGAGTCTTCTCCCGTCGCTACCGGCCGAGCGGCACGTCATTCGTCGTCCAACAGGTCAACACCTTCACCGTCGGGTCGCAGCGCGGAAACGACGTCGACATGAACGCGGGCGGCGAATGGGTGGCCGCCTGGCAGAGCGTGGGCCAGCTCTCGCCGACGTCGGGCGAGGATGCCTTCGCCGCCCAAAGGAGCGGTCTCGGGGTCGGCCCCGAGATCGAGATCGACCCGGTCGCCGCCGGCGACTCGGCCGCGATGAAAGTGGCCCAGGCGGACGACGACAGCTTCGTCGTCGCCTGGGGGCGGGACACGTCAGTCTTCGCTCGCCGTTTCGGCGCTACGGGGGCGCCGCTGACGGAGGTGATCTTCGTCGCCACCGGGGCCGACCCCAGTCCACCGCTTGACGTGGGCACCGCCCCGAATGGTGCCTTCGTCGTCGTTTTCCAGGGCGACGACGGCAGCAGCTCGGGGGTCTTCCAGCGGCGCTTCACGGCCGCGGGCGTCGCCCTGGGAGGCTCGTCGGCGGTGAATGCCGAAGCCTTCGGTCAGCAGCGAGCCCCTGCCGTCGGAGTCCGCGCCGATGGCGGTTACGTCATCGCCTGGGAGGACGGGAACGCGGACCGGATCGAGGCGCGCCGGTTCGACGCCAGCGGCGCGCCGCTGGGAGGGGACATCACGATCTCCGCCTCGGTCGACGGCGTCGACCACGAGAGGGTCGACCTCGCCGTCGCCAGAGACGGCGCCTTCGTCGCCGCCTGGCAGACCAGCAGCGCAGTCGACGCCGCGGACACCTCGATTCGCGCGCTCGAGCTCGACCGCAGCGGGGTGGCGATCGGGGGCTCATTTCAGGTCAACACATTTCCTTTGGGCCAGCAGAACAGCCCGTCGGTCGGAATCGGCGATGGCATCTGGGCCGTGGCCTGGAGCTCGTTCGGGCAGGCAAGCGACGGCTTCGACGTCTTCGCGCAGCGCTACCAGCGGCGGGTAGCTGCCGCCGGGGCGTTCGCCGACGGCTTCGAGTCGGGGGGCATGGGGGCGTGGAGCGCCGTGGCTCCCTGACCGCCCGATCGCCTGGAGCTCCGGCGACGCGGCTGCGGGTGGCTCGCCGCTCTGGTGCCAGCAGTCGAAGGCGAGTATCGGCGAGCTGCGCGCCGGTACCCGTCTGCTGATAGTGCCTCCCCTCGACAGCGCCCACCCCTGACGAAAGGCAGTGGCTCCGCCGCGGCGCGCCTGGAAGACTGGCGCACGCGCTGCCGCCCCGTTCTCGGTCGAGATCCTTGGCGAGCAGCTCGCGGTACAACCGGAGATGCCCGAAACCATGAGCCCAGTCACTCGCCCACGAGCCCGGAACGTCGTCGCTTCGATGACCGTACCCTCCCTACCCGCGGCGCGAGCCGCGCGATGAGTCTCCTCCCGGAGGTGGCGGGCCGGCAGCGGGAACCTCTCCGGCCGCCAGCGCGTCCCGCGCGGAGGCCCGACCCGAAAACCGCGATCAGAACCTCGATCTGGGACGACCGCGCCACGCCCGCCTCTTCGAAGGCCGCCGGGATGCCAACCGATCGCGGGTGCGGGGTGACGGAGCTCCTGGTCGCCTGGAGCGGCGGCGACGACGCCGCGCTCGACGCGCTGGTGCCGGCGGTCGAGGCGGAGCTGCGGCGGATGGCGCGCCGTTACCTGGCCGGTGAGCGCGCCGGGCACAGCCTCCAGGCCACGGCCCTGATCGATGAGGTCTACATGCGCCTGCTCGACCAGAAGCGGGTGCGCTGGCAAAACCGGGCGCAGTTCTTCGGCGTCGCGGCCCAGGCGATGCGTCGCATCCTGGTGAGCCGGGCGCGGGCGCACTACGCCGAGAAGCGGGGCGGCAAGGTGATGGTGATCTCGCTCGAGGAGGCCGGCGAGGTCGCGGTCGACCGCGCCGCGGAGCTGGTGGCCCTCGACCAGGCCCTGCGAACCTTGGCCACCCTCGACGCGCGCCGCGCGCGAGTCGTCGAGCTGCGCTATTTTGGCGGTTTGAGCGTCGAGGAGACGGCCGAGGTGCTCGCGGTATCGCCAGACACGGTCATGCGCGACTGGAAGCGGGCGCGCGCCTGGCTCGCCGCTGAGCTCGCGCCGAACTGACGCGTCTGGTGACCGACGACACCGTCCTCGATCCGGCGCGGATCGATCGCTACCAGCGCCTCGACGCCCTGCTCGACGCGGTCGAGGAGCTCGACACCGCCGCCCAGGAGGCCTACCTCGACGCGACCTGCGCCGGCGAGCCCGACCTGCGGGCCGAGGCCTCGCGGTTCCTCGCCGGGGCACGGCGGGCGCCGNNCGGCTACCGGCTCCTCGGGCTTCTCGGCTCGGGCGGCATGGGCGAGGTGTACCTGGGAGAAGACGAGCGTCTCGGGCGACGGGTCGCGCTCAAGATGCTGCCGGCCGAGCTTGCCGACGACCCGAGCCGGACGGCCGGCCTGCTGCGCGAGGCGCAGGCGGTTTCAGGCCTGAACCACCCCAATATCCTCACCTTGTACGACGTGGTCGAAGGCACCGACTCGCCGTGCCTGGTGCTCGAGCACGTCGACGGCGAGAGCTTGCGGCAGCGGTTGCAGCGGGGGCGCTTGATGCCGCTCGAGGCGGTCGAGGTCGCCTGTCAGGTCGTCGCCGCGCTGCGCGCCGCCCACGCGGCCGGCTTCATCCACCGCGACATCAAACCGGCCAACGTCATGCTGCGCCGCGACGGCGTCGTCAAGGTGCTCGACTTCGGCATCGCCAAGCTCATCCAGCCGAGCACCGACCCGTCTACCCCGGCCCAGGAGCCGACCCAATCGGCACCGGGCGCGATCGTCGGTACCCGACGCTACATGTCCCCCGAACAGGCTGCCGGCGGGCCGGTCGACGGCCGCAGCGACCTCTACGCCCTCGGTGTGCTGCTCGACGATCTGGTGGCCGACCGGCCGCCCGAGCTGGCGCGGATCGTCGAGCGGCTGCTGCGGCCCGAGCCGAGCGAACGCTACCCGGACGCCGCCGAGCTGCTGCGCGACCTGACTCATCTCCGCCTCGACCTGCAAGTCGCCAGCCGCGAGGGCTCGCGCGCGACCTTGGACGTCGAGCCAGGACGTGAGCGACGCTGGCGAGCCTGGCGACGAAGGCGAGTTACGAGCCTGGCCTTCGCTGCGCTTCTCCTGGGCGCGCTCGGGGCGCTCTGGTTGCGCGGGTTTGGCGCTCCCACCGCAGGCCTCGGCAGAGGCGCCGACGGCATCGTCCTCGCCGCGTTCGAGAACCGCACCGGCGAGCCGGTGTTCGACGAGACCCTCGGGCGGGCGCTCGCCGCCTACCTCGAGCCGTCGCCCCACCTCTTCCTGTTCCCGGAGACCGGCGTGCGGCGAACGCTCGCCTACATGCGGCTGCCGGCCGATCGGCTCGTCGACCGCGAGCTGGCGCGGGAGATCTGTCAGCGCAACGGCGTCGAAGCCCTGGTCACCGGCCGCATTGCCGCCGTTGGCAACCACTACGCCCTGACCCTGGAAGCGGAGGAGGCGGAGTCCGGACGGTCGCTGGCTCGCGCCGTCGCCGAGGCGGGCTCCCGCGAGCAGGTACTCGGCGCGCTCCAGCAGGCGGCGGGGGCATTGCGGCGGCAGCTGGGCGAGTCCATGGCCTCGGTGCGCGCACACGACGCTCCGCCTGAGCAGGCCACCACGGGCTCGCTCGAAGCGTGGCGCGAGTTTGCCCTCGCCCGCCGCGAGATCGGCCTGGGTAACTTCCGTGCCGCCGTGCCGCTTCTCGAAGAGGCCCTGCGGTGGGACCCGCAGTTCGCCAGCGCCGCAGGGCACCTCTCGCAGGCCTACGCCGCCCGCGGCGACAACGTCCGCGAGCGTGAGTACGCGGCCCTCGCCTATGCCCTGCGCGAGCGGGTCAGCGAGCGCGAGGCGCTGTTCCTCACCCATCTCTATGAGCGAACTGTCGACGGCGACCTCGAGCAGGCGACGGTGACGCTCCAGCGCTGGCGCCTGCTCTACCCACGGGACGCCACCCCCGGTCTGCTGCTGGCGGAGACCTTCGAGCTGCTCGGGCGCTACGAGGAGGCCGTCGTCGAGAGCCGAGCGGCCGTCGCCCTCCAGCCCCTCGACGCCGACGCCAACGTCCATCTCGGCCTCGCGCTGGCGATCCTGGGCCGCACCGCGGAAGCCGAGGCCGTGGCGCGGCAAGCCAAGGATCTGGGCCTGTCGGTTTCGTACCTGCGCGTGTCCCTCGACGCCGCCACCTGGCTCACGGTCGACGAGCCGGCGCGTCGACGCGAGACCGAACGGGCGCGCGGTCTGCCCTACGAGTCCCTCTTCCTGGCCCGCGGCGCGCTCTGGAGCAGCCAGCTCGGCCAGCTCGAGCGCGCCCGCGAGCTGAGTGACCGGGCGATCGAGCTCGCCGCTAGCCGCGACCGCGGCATCGCCGAGCGCTATGGCTTCGAATCGGCATTGCGGATGGCCTCCTACGGGCGTTGCGGCGATACGGCGCAGCTTTCGCGCCGCACCCTCGAGCTCTCGACCCGCACTCTCGGCCTGGCCGACAGTCCCTGGCCGGTGAGCGGCGTGGCAATGGCCGAGGCCCTGTGCGGCCACGTCGAGGAAGCGCGACAGCGCATCGACAGGCTGGCCGCCGCCCATCCTCGCGACACCCTGATCCAACGCGTCTCCCGCCCGGCAATCGAAGCATGGCACGCATTCACGGCTGGCGACTTCGACTTGGCCCGGCAGAAGCTCGCCACTACGGCGGCTTACGAGTCCGGGCTCTACGCCGCGCTCTGGCCGGTGTTCATCCGCGGCCGGATCGAGCTCGCTGCCGGGCGACCGGCCGAGGCCGCGCGGGATTTCGCGCGGGTGGTCGAGGAGGACGGTCTGCGGGTCGGCGTTGCCCACGCCCCGGCCGGTGCGATGGCCCGGCTCTACCTCGCGCGCGCCGAGAACGCCGCCGGCAGACCCGAGGAGGCTCGGCAGGCGTATGACGCGCTGCTCGCGCGCTGGGCCACAGCTGACCCGGGCCTCGACGTCCTGGCCGCCGCCCGGGCCGAACGAGCCGCGCTCACGGCGCCGGCTGCGCCGAAGCCAGTGAGCCCTTGAACTGGACCGTGAAGCTCACCCCGTCGAGCGAGGTGACGACGAAGAGGGCGTTGCCGATCGGGTGCGAGAACCGCCCCGAGCCCGACGTCCACTGGTAGGTGCCCGTGGCCGTTCCTGGACCGACGAAGCTGCCGGCCACCGTGCCGCTCAGGGCATCTCACCTGGAGAACGCGCAGGGCCCGCGCTAAGACTAGCAACCGAGAGGAAGCCCGGCGGCGCCTCGAATCCGAGCGCGGCGGTAACGAGCTGCCCGGGCACTCCGCCCGCGACGGCCACGCCTGTCACAAGCCTGTCACAGCCTGGCGCCCGCGATGCCAAAGGCCGACGGCATGCTTCCCCCGTCGACGAGATGCCGCCGGCTGGCTGTGCCGGCCGCTTGCTCGCACGAGACGACCCCGGGCCCGGGAGCTGTCACCGGTGCCTGCCAACGCAACCCAAGGAGATCGATTCATGAAGCACTCCGTCGTGGCAATGGCCCTCTGTGGCCTCGTCGGCGGCACCGCCAGCCTCCTCGGCCAGGCCGTGCAGGTCGACGCCGGCATCCCGGCCTACCAGAAGACCTCCGGCGTCTCGGGCAACCTGAGCTCGGTCGGTTCCGACACCTGCAACAACCTCATGACCCTGTGGGCCGAGGGCTACCAGAAGCAGTACCCGAACGTGAAGATCCAGATCGAGGGCAAGGGCTCGTCGACCGCCCCGCCGGCCCTGATCTCCGGCACCGCCCAGCTCGGCCCGATGAGTCGTGAGATGAAGTCGACCGAGATCGACGAGTTCGAGAAGAAGTACGGCTACAAGCCGACGCCGATCAGGATCGCCGTCGACGCCATCGCCGTGTGGGTCAACAAGGACAATCCGATCGAGCAGCTCACCCTCGCCCAGGTCGACGGCATCTTCTCGAAGACGCGCGCCTGCGGCGGCAAGGCGATCGACGCATGGGGCAAGGCGGGCCTCGGCAGCGACTGGGCTGGCCGGCAGATCAGCCTCTATGGCCGTAACTCGGCCTCCGGCACCTATGGCTTCTTCAAGGAGCACGCGCTCTGCAAGGGTGACTTCCGCGACACCGTCAAGGAGCAGCCGGGCTCGGCCTCGGTGGTGCAGGGCGTCACCTCCGACCTCGCGGGCATCGGCTACAGCGGCGTCGGCTACCGCACCTCCGGGGTCAAGGCGGTCAAGATCCAGGGCAAGGACGGCCAGTACCACGACGTCGACCCGCAGTCGATTTACTCGGCCAAGTACCCGATCAGCCGCTACCTGTACATCTACGTCAACAAGGCGCCGGGCAAGGATCTCGATCCGCTGGTCGGCGAGTTCCTCCGCTACGTGATGTCGAACGAGGGTCAGCAGGTGGTGGTCAAGGACGGCTTCCTGCCCCTGCCCAGCAAGATCGCTGGCGAGGAGCTCGCGAAGCTCAACCAGTAGGGCCGCACGCAACTCGGGCCCGGCGGTGGCGCTAGCGCTGCTGCCGGGCCTCGGTGTCTAGGATCACGTCACGCCCAGTCCGCCCCGGTTCTGCCGCCAGCGCTCGCAAGTGACCGAGCCCTGGCGAGAGAATCGAGCCGACCCAGTCCCGGAGACCTGCATGGCCATCGCCGAGAGAGCCGCTGCCCAACCCGCCCCGAGCCCCGGCGCCGCCAAGATCGCGAGCGGCGCCGCGACTGCACGCCGGCGGTTGCTGGCCGACCGGCTGGCCACCGGCATCTTCACCGCTGGTGGTCTCACGATCGTCGCCAGCATCCTCGGCATCCTGGTGTTCATCGTCGTCGAGGTGCTGCCCCTGGTGCGGCCTGCCCAGGTAACGGCCGCCGCCCCGTTGCCGCTGGTCGCGGCACCGGCCGGCCTGGTCGTCGACGAGCATCGGTCGACCGCCGTCGCCCTGCTCACCGACGGCAGCGTCACCGCCCTCTCGCTCGCTGACGGCCAGACCCGCACCATCGCCAACCTGGCGGCCGCCCTCGCTCAGACCCTGCCCGCAAGCCCTGCGACCGCGACGCCGCCAACGGTCTCCGGGCCTCCCGCCCTGCCACTTCGCATCGCGCCGATCCCCGCCAGCCAGTCCTTCGCCGCCGCCACCGGCGACGGTCGGATTGCCCTCGTGCCCCTCGCCTTCACGGTCAGCTTCGACGCCAACCAGAAGCGCCAGGTCGCACCGACGGTGGGCACTCCCGTCGTCCTCGGCCTCGACCCGAGTGGCCAGCCGGTGGGGGCCTTCGGCGCCCGTCTCGACGCCGAGGGCGGTGCCGTCGCCGCTGCCCAGCTCGCCAGCAGCCGCCTCGCCGTGGTGGCAAGACGCGTCGAAGAGGACTTCGCCGGCAATGTCTCCGAGTCGCTCGGCCGGGCCGAGGTCGACGTGCCACAACGACTCACCCAGGTGGTGATCGACGCCGCCCGGCGGAATCTCTTCGCCGGCACGACCACCGGCGAGTTGCTCTGGTGGGAGCTGCGCGACGGCACGCCCGCGAACCCCCAGGTGGTGTCGGCCGGCACCAGCGCCGTGTCGGCGCTGACGCTCCTCATCGGCGACCGTTCGGTGGTCGTCGGTCAAGTCGACGGCAGCTTGTCGGTGTGGTTTCCGGTCCGCCACGAGCTCGCCGACGGCAGCGAGGAACGTCGGCTGACGCGCGTCCGTGATTTCCCGGCGCTGCCCGCCGCGGTGGCGCAGATCACCCCCTCCGAGCGCGACAAGGGCTTCCTGGCCACGGCCACCAGCGGTTTCCTCGGCCTCTACCACTCGACCTCGCACCGGACGCTGTGGAGCGGCGACTCGGGCGTCACAGCGCCGATCGCGCTCGCCTTCTCGCCCAAGGTCGATGCCGCCTACGTCAGCGGCACGAGCGGCGGCCAGCCGGGCCTGGCCACCTTGGCGATTCACAACCCGCATCCAGAAACCACCTTCCAGACCCTCTTCGGCAAGGTCTGGTTCGAGGGTTACGAGGAGCCCCGCTACGTCTGGCAGTCGACGGGCGGCACCGACGACTTCGAGCCCAAGCTGTCGCTCACCCCGCTCCTCGTCGGCACGCTCAAGGGCACCTTCTACTCGCTGCTCCTGGCGATCCCCCTCGGCGTCTTCGGCGCGATGTACCTGTCGCAGCTGATGCACCCGACGTACAAGCGCTACGTCAAGCCGGCGATCGAGATCATGGCCGCCCTGCCGAGCGTCATCCTGGGCTTTCTCGCCGGCCTCTGGCTGGCGCCGAGGATCGAGACCATCGTGCCCGGCATCTTCGCCATGCTGGTCGTGCTGCCGGCGATCGTGCTCGGCACCGGCTGGCTGTGGATGGCGCTGCCGCGCGGCTTTCGCGGCCGCATCCCGACGGGCACCGAGGCGTTTCTGTTCTGCGTCACCATCGCCCTCGGCATCTGGGCCTGCATGGCGGCGAGCCCATTCCTCGAGCAGTTGCTGTTCGGCGGCAGCTTCCGCCAGTGGTTGCTGGCGGCCACCGGGCTCGGCTACGACCAGAGAAACGCCCTCGTCGTCGGCCTGGCGATGGGTTTTGCGGTCATCCCGATCATCTTCGCGATCAGCGAGGACGCCTTCACCAACGTGCCGCGCAATCTCACCGCTGGCTCGCTCGCCCTCGGCGCCAACCGCTGGCAGACGGTGATGCGCGTCGTGCTGCCGACCGCCAGTCCCGGCATCTTCTCGGCGATCATGATCGGTTTCGGCCGCGCCGTCGGCGAGACGATGATCGTGCTGATGGCCACCGGCAACACGCCGATCATGGACTGGAACCCGTTCAACGGCTTCCGGACGCTGTCCGCCAACGTTGCGGTCGAGATCCCCGAGGCGCCGATGGGCGGCACTCTGTACCGCACGCTGTTCCTCGCCGCCCTGCTGCTCTTCCTCCTCACCTTCGTCGTCAACACGGTTGCCGAGCTGGTCCGGCAGCGCTTGCGGGAACGCTACTCGAGGCTCTGATGTCGCACGCCTTCACACCTGCTCCCCAGCCCCCCAAGTCGCCACCGGCAGGCCCGCCGACGGCGCCTCGCGGCAAGCAGTCCCTGCCCGACGTCAAGCCGCCGTCCAAGGCCCTCGACCGCTCGTTGACCTACCTTTGCGGCGGCGCTCTCGCCTTCAACCTCCTCCTGGTGGTCGCCATCATGGCGGTCCTCCTGGTCAATGGCGCCGCCTACTTCTGGCAGCGCCCGCTGGTCGAGGTCGAGCTCGCCGACGGCCAGCGGATGATGGGTGAGATCTTCGAGCGGCAGGCGATGCCCACCGCCGAGGGCAGCCCCGGTACCGCCAAGGACGCCCCGCAGCGCTTCCGCATGAAAACGGGCAACCGCGACCTGACGGGCCTCGATTTCGCCTGGGTCCCGGAGAGCGACGTCAAGACGCGCCAGGTGCCGACCGACGCTGTGATGCTCGAACGCCTCGAATGGGGCAACTTCTACGGCTACCTGACCGCCGTCCGCCGCGGCGAAGAGACGCTCGCCACCGGCCGCGAGGAGGCGTGGCGCAAGTTCAACGAGCTGCACGCCGGCAAGGTCCGCGAGCGGCGAGCCATCACCGCCTTCGAGAAGGGCCCGATCGGGGCCATCAACACCGAGATCGAGGCCCTGCGCCTGCGGCAGCGGCGGATCGAGATCTCATCGGCGCCAGCGGCCGAGAAGGCGACGGCCAGCGCCGTCGTCGCCGCGGAGCTCACCGATCGCGAGGCGGCCTACGCCAAGCTCGCCGACCAGCTCGGAGTCATGCGCCAGGAGCTGGCCAAGGAAACGGTCGTCGCGACCGCTGCCGACGGCACCGAGAAGGAGCTGCCGATCGGCTACGTGGTCCACGCGCTGCGACCGAATGCGATGTCGACCGCCGCCAAGCTCGGCCTCTACGCCTCGCGCATCGTCGAGTTCGTCCGCGACGACCCCCGCGAGTCCAACACCGAGGGCGGCATCTTCCCGGCGATCTTCGGCACCGTGATGATGGTCTTCCTGATGTCCTTTGCGGTCGCTCCGCTGGGCGTCATCGCGGCGGTCTACCTGCGCGAGTACGCCAAGCAAGGCCTGCTGGTGCGCCTGGTGCGCATCGCCGTCAACAACCTCGCCGGCGTGCCCTCGATCGTCTTCGGCGTCTTCGGCCTCGGCTTTTTCGTCTACGTGGTCGGCGGCACCATCGACCAGCTCTTCTACCCCGAGGCCCTGCCGACGCCGACCTTCGGCACCGGCGGCATCCTGTGGGCCGCGCTGACCTTGGCGCTGCTCACCGTGCCGGTGGTCATCGTCGCCGCCGAGGAGGGGCTTGCAGCGGTCCCGCGGATCGTCCGCGAAGGGTCTCTCGCCCTCGGCGCGACCAAGTTCGAGACCATGTGGCGCGTGGTGATTCCGGCCGCCGGGCCCGGCATCCTGACCGGCATGATCCTCGCGATGGCGCGCGCCGCCGGCGAGGTGGCGCCCCTGATGATCGTCGGCATGGTCAAGCTGGCACCCGCGCTGCCGGTCGACGGAGCGTTCCCGTTCGTCCATCTCGAGCGCAAGTTCATGCACCTCGGCTTCCACATCTACGACCTCGGGTTTCAGAGCCCGAACGTCGAGGCGACCACGCCGCTGGTGTTCGCCACCGCGCTGCTGTTGATCCTGGTGGTCACCGCCATGAATCTGACCGCCATCATGCTGCGCAACCGTCTGCGCAAGAAGTACGCCGGCAGCGCCGTTTGACTCCGGCCTCGACCGCGACCAGAGGGGATACAGTGACCATCGTGGAAGACCTTACCCAGAGCCCGATCAGCAAGCTCGACCCTGGCCCAGCGAGCGGCCTGCCGTCCGCGGCGCCAGCTGCCGACACCGGCGACCCGGCGCTCAACCCGCCGATCACCGACCCGATCCTCGAGGTCGACCGGCTGGCCCTGTGGTACGGCTCGAAGCAGGCGCTGACCGACATCTCGTTGCGCATCCCGAGCAACCAGATCACCGCCTTCATCGGCCCCTCGGGCTGCGGCAAGTCGACCCTGCTGCGCTGCATCAACCGCTTGAACGACCTGATCGACGGCGTTCGTATCGAGGGCGACATTCGCTTCGAGAGCCGCTCGATCTACGACCCGAAGCTCGACATCAACGCGCTGCGCAAGCGCATCGGCATGGTGTTCCAGAAGTCGAACCCGTTCCCGAAGTCGATCTACGAGAACGTCGCCTATGGCTGCCGCATCCAGGGCATCAACAAGAAGCGGGACCTCGGCGAGATCGTCGAGCGGAGCCTGCGCGGCGCCGCCCTGTGGGACGAGGTCAAGGACCGCCTCGACGAGAGCGCGCTCGGCATGTCCGGCGGCCAGCAGCAACGCCTCTGCATCGCCCGTGCGATTGCCGTCGAGCCGGAGGTGATCCTGTTGGACGAGCCCTGCTCGGCCCTCGACCCGATCGCCACCGCCAAGATCGAGGAGCTGATGCTCGATCTGAAGGACCGCTACACGATGGTGATCGTGACCCACAACATGCAGCAGGCGTCGCGCGTCTCGGACCTGACAGCCTTCCTCTACCTCGGCCAGTTGATCGAGTACGGCCCCACCAGCTCGCTCTTCATCAAGCCGCTCAAGAAGCAGACCGAGGACTACATCACCGGTCGTTTCGGCTGACGCCGGCTGTCGCCCCGCCGTCACGGGCTCGTCGCCGCGTGGCGACAACGGGCCCCTAGGCTAGATTCTGTCCGGAAAAAGGCGAAACTCGGTGCGCCAGGTGGGCTCCCGAGCTCGCGAATGAG